>Ga0123342_1001287_pt1 | contig 42097 bp, 17 predicted proteins | sample Turbeawhitnodule_FD_89960 | JGI IMG/M metagenome (GOLD analysis project Ga0123342, IMG submission 89960) | Root nodule microbial communities of legume samples collected from Mexico - Turtle bean Mexico white nodule | ecosystem: Host-associated > Plants > Roots > Nodule | place: Mexico: Nepantla...
AAAAAAAAACTCATTTTAAAACGTGATCTGTTGGAGATTCCACATCGACTAGAGATTATGATTTTTTTTTTTTTAAAAAAAAAAACTCATTTTAAAACGTGATCTGTTGGAGATTCCACATCGACTAGAGATTATGATTTTTATTTTTATTTTTTTTAAAAAAAACTCATTTTAAAACGTGATCTGTTGGAGATTCCACATCGACTAGAGATTATGACATTTCATTCTATACAAGTGAGTACAAACCTCATCTCATGAGTCGATTTTATGAGATTGAGTTAGACTTGAAGTTCAACTCGTAATATGGTATCAGAGTCATTTCGAGTCTTCCTAACAAGTATTTGTGAGGCTTATCAGGTCACCCGCTATCAGACCGTTATCGAACCACCTATAATATGTTATCCTACACACAAGCTGTCATTGGATACAAACCTCATCTCATAAATCAGTCCACTTAGTAATATGATCAAAAGTAATCAAATTTTTTACATAAACGTATAAACTTATAAGTTAAGAAAAGTAATTTTGATTTAATATATGTAATGTTATATAGAAATTTGACGTTGGATGGTCCCCATGTTGGAATAGATATAGTTATAGTTATGTTATAGGGTTGGTCCAAAATGCAAATGACCTTGCATGTGACTCAAATGATGGTACATGAGAACATAGATTATAGCAAAATTATTGTCACACACTAATTTTTTAGAGTAAATGAATAAATAATAGGATAATATTATGATATGATGTGATGTAATTAAAGGGGAAAAAAAGTGAAAGAAAAATAAGAATATTATTGAAAGTGTACGAGCGTTGGCCTCTCAGCCGTTAACTTGTCATCATGTCTCAACCAAGGTAACACAAAACTTTACTCACAATGTCTTTTCTCACTTTTTCCTTTTCCTTTTTTATATTTTTCAATTAAAAATTCACAAAATAAATCTTTTCTTGTGTCTTCTTTACCTTATGATTTACGACAGAAGAAGAAAGAAGAATAAAATCAAATATTTTTTTTTCTCCCTTTATATATATATATATATATTTTATTATCTAGGAAATTCAAATGTCTCCTATATATTTAATTTAAGTGGCTTGAACCATTTCAAAAGAAAATTGAAGAGATTTTAAGCCCATAGCCACACATGGATTTGTTGCCAATTTATCATTAACATAATAACATGAGTGAAGCTTTCCATGAACTAAAAGAGTAAAAAAAACAAATAAAAAGAGAATTTTGATGTCTCACAATGAACTAGTTTAAATCTTTCAAAAGATCAAAACTAGTTGGATTTAAAAGTCAATGAAATAATCAAAACAAGTCAACCCAAAATACTATAATTTCTTTTTTGTGGTGAATACAAATGAGAATTGATTTAATTGGAATTTCGGAATTTAACCATTTTTATTTGTTGTCTTTAGGAAAGCAACATATTAGATAATGTTATTTTATTTGCTTTATTATCTTTATTTATTTTTTAGTTTAAATTCTAAATGTAGTTGTTTACACTACTCTTAGAAATTTCTTTATTTTTTTCCCACATGGGTTTGGTACAACATCCCTTGCTTTTTTTTTTTAATTTTATGTTACTTTTCATAAAAAATAAATGAAACAAGTGAAAAAAATTTATTAATTGTAAAGAAAATAAAAAAGAAAAACACTTTTTAGTTGAGGTTTATTCAAAACCAGATTAATTACTGAGTTTGGTAAGTGCCAAAAAAGTTTAGAGTTCTTGTAATTGGGCATGGTTGCAGAAAGCATGAGCATCTTCTGTAATTACTCACATTTGTCCAAAATTGAAGGTAACACGTTTTGAATTTGTGGGTGATGGTCCTGCCATAACAAAGACCAATCTTTTGGACCTTACACACATATCAGAATTCACTAAATTTAGGGCCCAATCATGGGTGCTAACTATATTACAAAAAAAAATGTTCCTTAGTTAGTGATGTCCCAAGTTTATTTTCTGCATTACAAATTTAGCTTTGATACAAAAAAAATTGCCCTCAATATATATATATATCTCTACTTATCAAAATAATCTACACCTACAAATATAGCTTTAATCATTACCTTTATATATTTGTCCTTAAAATTAAGGTTGTATCATTGCCTTAAACCATCCATAAGCCCTGATATAGCAAAGGAGGTTTAAGTTGAAATTTTATACAACAGTTATCATTTTTAACCAGTAATTATACCAAGACCCCACAAATGTAAGTATGAAACCCTAATCATAATGAGAAAACAGTGTAGGGTAGGGTGACCCTCCAATGATCTATCTATCTACTACATAAGGGTATGTATGGTGGGGAGAAGATTAGATATTTTCTTCACTGACCTTCATGCAAAAGCATGTCTTCCCATTCCTCCATCAAATGTATTATGAGAGTGTGCACTCAATGTTTTGAACCAATAAGTGCAAGGGCATAGTTAGAAAATAAAAATGTTTCGGTGATATATAAATCATAAACCCTAAACAATATAAATGCTGGTTTTTGTCATCAATTATCTTCTACGTTTTAGTTTTTGCAGTTAAGTATATATGAAATGTTTTAGTTTTTGCAGTTAAGTATATATGAAATATTAAGTATATATGAAATAAAACTTCTTAGTAGTTAGTTATTCTTGTAGTTATAGTGAAACAAGGTTTTTGAGGAACTGTTCAAATGATGTTGGTTTTGGAATAAAAGGTATGTAGTTCTCTTTTAGAATAAAGGGTACGTAGTTCTTTTTTGGAATAAAGGGTATATAGTTATCTTGAGTTTTACAAATTTGGTTGAAAATCCTTTTCGTTGAACATTCTCTCTGTATCACCGTTGAAACACTCTTAAGTGTTTTTTTTAATAAATAAAATAAAATAAGATACTTCAAGAATGTTCAAACCCTTATAAAAAGAATTCAGACCAACTTTCATAACACTTAACCAATTGAGATTCCAACAAACCTTACAACGTAACAACCAGAATAAAATAGACATAACTATATTTATTTATTTATTTTTTGGATAAAAAAATCCATGACTTTGAAGCTTTTATAGAACAAATCACATAATTTTAATGGTTAAAATGTCATGTAATGAATAGGAGAAAATGTGAACCCATGAAATAAAGATTCTGGATGAACCCGAACAATCCAAGTTGGTTTGTAGCTAATATTCCAATATGCAAGAGATGAAATTTGAAAGGGAAAGAAAAGTAAACCCCACCATTGAAGAAGGAATATTGAACTACTTGACCTTGCTCATTAACTAGGTATACTTCTTATTCAACTTCTTATTTTCATTTCACTACCTATTGATTATTGGTATATACAATCATTAGTTGTTGCTATCACAAAAATTTAAGAGGGATCATTTTCCTTAGTCAACCCTTTTTGTTTGTGCCAACCACTCAATTATTGCTAGACAAATTTGTGCCTTAAAGGGTTCAATTTCGGTAATCGAGAACAAAATCAACGATTGAAAGGAGAAGAGAATGATGCAAAAATATGTTAAAAAAATTTGTTACTCTAAGTAAAAAGATTATATTATAATTAAAAGTAATGGTGGTGGGTTTTTATAGTTAGTTTTTATGGAAAGTCTAAAAAGAGGATTATTTGAGAAGGCCTGAAGAGAGACACAGACACTGGCAAAGGTGGGCAAGTTGGGGGATGCTTTGTCTGAAGATAATAACCCTTTTTGTATATGTCGTAAAGTGTAAGAAAAAACATTATCCATGGCATAGTATAGTGTCTGATGTTTGAATTTTAAGATTGAAGAATGTACATAAACGATAGTGATGGAAGAACCAGAACAATGGAATTGGTATAAACTAGGAAGAACCTATTCATTCAACATTGCAACCACTGAAGAAGCTTGCTAGTCTAGTCCATTTCATCAAAGAATATTGTTTGTTTTATTATTCCTAAGTTAATCATTTTCTCATATACGTAGGTATGTAAGTTTATTTTTATGTTAATTATTATGCAACTTAACATCCTAATTAGACGGATATTTCGGGGTTTTTGACCATGATGAGGTTATTTTTTTTGTTTTTTTACCAAAATGGAGTTTGTTTAAAAAAATTACAAATTTAGGCAAATCATGCCAATTCAGCACGACTTCATATGCACAAATCGTCCCAATTAGACACGATTCTGCCATGTCATACTGAAGTCGTGCCAACTTGACACGACTTCTGCCACGTCATAATTTTTTTTTTAATTTTATTGTTTATGTATTGGGTAGTAAGTTATGTAATGTTAAAAATTAATTTGATACATAATTTTCTAAGATTGTTAGTTTTAAGGAACAAAAAATTGGATCCATACACGATTATCCAATTCAACCATGATCCATACACGATTTTCTAAGAGTGTTATTCATTCAATTCAACCATGATCCAAACAGGATTATCCAATTTTTTGTTCCTTAAAACTAATACTCTTAGAAAATTATGTATCAAATTAATTTTTAACATTACATAACTTACTACCCAATATATAAATAATAAAATTAAAAAAAAAATATGACGTGACAGAAGTCATGCCAAGTTGGCACGACTTCAGTATGACATGGCAGAGTCGTGTCTAATTGGAACGATTTGTGCATATGAAGTCGTACCAAATTGGTACGACTTGCCTAAATTTGTAATTTTTTTAAACGGACTCCATTTTGGTAAAAAACAAAAAAAAATAACCCCATCATGATAAAAAAAAACCCGATATTTCAAGTAACAAAGATGAGGTGATAGTTGCTAAATTTTTTTATATATAAAAGTTGACGCAAAGTTTTAAATATGACCTTACCATATGCAAAGTTAGATACCCTCTGGTATTAACTGTTATTATTTTATGAAAGGATAATTTAATTTAAAGTCAACACATGCATTACAATTTGATATTTTTCTATTAAATTATCATTTAATATAAAAATTAAATGAATAATATTAAGAATAATTGAATAATATATATATATATTTATATATATATATATATATATATAAAATTATGATAAAACTAGTGAACAAAGGTGAAGTAATCTAAAAATACATAATTAAAATAAATATGTACAATGAATCTAATTAAATAAAATAAAAACTAAAAATAAAACATACAAAAAGTACAATCATCATATAGTATAACTATAAATATTTGTACATATGTATCATGTTAACCAATTAAATAATAACTATATCTTGTGTCATTCTCACTCAAGTCAATTGAGGATTTAGTTCGTAATCAATTATAACACTTTTATAATCACCACCACTTGCCTATATTTGCAAAGTTACTTATCATGTAATTCTTCTTTTCACATCACAAATATTCAAACTTACAAAATCAACTTTATAATTTAAATTAATTAATAATTAAAATTTTAACAATTAACTAGATACCAATTTAAAAATTATTTTATAATTTTATTAATAATGAAAACTATTTTATATACCAATATTTTTTTTTTAATTTCTAAAATAATATTTACTTAATATAATAATTAATTATTTTTTATTTAATGATTTTTTATTGTTATATTTTAATGTATATTTTTTATTAAATGATAATTTAATAGTAAAATATCATCTTATAATCATGTTTAATTTTTTATTTAGTTTATGTTACATGATAGTAAAATTATATTATAATCGTATTCAAATAATGGTTAAATATATTAAATAATAATTTGATATATAAAAAATAACATCTAATATAAGTAGTGTAGACTAAGCTACCTATAAAACTTTGTTAAAACTTGCTTTTAATAATAAAGTAGAGCAATAGAAGATTCTTTCAACTGCTTTGTTTATTATTAATAATTGCATATATAACACGTACGCATAATGTGGATCTTCAAACCTAACCCTAACTACGAAGGGATGAATTAAGACAAGGACGTGCCCTTAAGCCTCCGTCACTTCTATATAAACCATTCATTTACATGCTTTGGGGTATAAAGGAGAGAATATTCACAACACTTTTCTCTTTTTTTTCCTTTTTTTTTCTTTTTCTACACTCTTATTATGATTTTTTATATATATTTTAATGGGTTCTGTAAAAATATAAATTACAAAAATAATTGTTGCAATCATATCGGAATTGATAGAAATTGGTCCCAACAACAATAACGCTGAGTTTGGTTTAGAGTATTTATTTTGATAGAGCTAGGTTTACAAAATTTATTGGGTTGGTTTGGCAAAACTTAGAAAAAGAAAATTATGATATCAACATTCCTAATATTTGAACCATAGTGACACTACTTTTGTCTCAACATATTAATTACTTGACTTTTTCTTCCACAAAAGTTAAAAATTAATGTCTTAGTTTTTCAAATACAAGTAACATTTCCTACTAAAGGATCCCTTCATCTTCTTGAGAATCATGTAAAGATCCTAATATACTATTAATGATTATCACAATTTGATGATTATGATCATTTGATATGGTTTATGTTGTTTTAATTAACAAAAATTAACAATAAATAGAATATTTAAGAGATATTCTATTTTTTTTATATAGAGAACTAAAAACAACACAAGACATATACATTTTAATAAACTTTTTAACAATTTTTTATCAGTAAGAAATAATAAATAAATATGAATTATTTAAGGGATGACCTAATTTTTATAAAAAAAAAATGACTTTACTCTTCATTTTATCTCAAACTTTCGATAAAAACTACCCAGGAATCCATACTCCATAAACAATCAAAGAGGTTTACCCTAATCAGGGTATAACATTACATCAAAAACTTCTATCCTTACATCAATATGTCTATTCCTACTCTCACTACCCATAGTATTGCACACATACTTGTTTTTATAACCCTATTGATACAGACCCACCAACTCCTTCAACAATAGAAATTTTCAACCAGTTTACACAAAAGACAAAACCTATCTCGAAAGAGATAAAACAAAGGCAAAGCAAATACATACACCTATTACCATGTTAGACAATCTATCTAATCTTCCTTCCCTCCTTCTAGAGAACCCCTTGCACGAGAAAATAACAAAGAGCCATAGCGGATCTTTAGGGGATTGTGTGTTTGCGCAAAACCAACTACAAGCTTGATGACTCCAACTATTCCATAACATAAACCTCCTTACTAGGTCGAATAGTTTGTCTAAAGGAAATTCCGCCTTCTCCAAATTTGAGAAGTTTAAGCTGAATATTCTTTGTTTAAGTCACTCATGGCTCAACCTAAGTATTCTTTGATCAAGTCACTTCTACCTAAATCTGAATATTATTTATCTTTAGTCACTCCTAACTTAACTGAGTATTCTTGACAATAGTCACTCTTAGCTCAACTGAATATTTTTTGCTTAAATCTCTCCTAATTAAATCTAAATTGTGTCTAACTATAACTAAGTACTCTTTCATATTGGAGTTACTCCTAACTAACCTTCTCATCGCTCTTAGCTGACTATGAGTATTACTAGCTAAACAACCATCTTAATTGAAATAAGAAGGTTTACTTATTTATTAAGACTAAAAACCTGTTGACAAAAAAAAGTCATAATTCTTGTAGAATAGAGTTAAAGGGTCGCAAATGACAGCACATAAGAGAATAGTTCCAAGTTGAAGCTCGACATTATTGATAATCATAGACATTTTTGGGAAAGTCAAGGTGAACAGCTTGATAACATGAAAACAAAACGATCACTGAAATTCTACATTAATATAAAGCTAACCCACGTTCAGAAGGAAACATATCAAATGGGATTATGACAGCAAACCCAAATAATTATCATAGTGTACCTACCATTCACTGTGCTCATATTATTAAAAAGTTTAAGATCAAATTAAATAATACTAGTGCTAATTTGATTTGCCTCACGGATTTAGGAAAGTGAGGTGAAATTTTTATTTGAAACGTGACACTCATTGATTGGAGAGACAAGGATCGAGGATAAAAATTCCAATCTTAGACTGTTTAGGTGTCTAAAAATCAACAACACTCAAATCTTAAAAAACCATGATGTTATTTCCAACAAAAGTAGTGTTTTCTTTCTCTTTTGAGAAAAAAAATCATAAGCATGAAGAAGAAAGAAAAGAAGATCTTGGACGGTGAGTGAATGAGTCCGAGAATCATATACAACTCTTCTTCAAGATAAATTTAAAAATAAATATATATAATAAAATATATTTTTAAAATGTTGAAGATTTGTATCGATTAGAAATTAGAGTTTTTCATTGTATATAAATGGGTGCAAACCTCACCTCATGAACCAGTTTTATGGGGTTGAGTTAAGCTTAAAGTTCACTTCGTAATATAGAATCAGAGTCATTTTCAAATCTATTTTATCGATTGTTTGATAGGCTTATCCGGTCACCCACTGTCGTGCCCTTATCGAATTATCCATAATATCGATAAGGGGGTATTTGAGAATTATAAGATAATTGTAGAAAAATTGTGAGTTGTACATGTTTTGACCTATTTGACCATATTTATGCATCTCAATCACTTGGCACTTTTCATAACCATTACACAACTAAACCCCACGCTTCCTTTATTCTCCTTCTTCTCAAAACTTCACTTCCTTCTCACACAAAACCTTCAACTTCAAACCATGAAGATCCAATGCGACGTCTGTAACAAACACGATGCATCGGTCTTTTGCACCGCCGATGAAGCCGCCCTCTGTGACGGCTGCGACCACCGCATCCACCACGCCAACAAACTAGCCTCCAAACACCAACGATTCTCTCTTCTTCGGCCTAAACAACACCCTCTCTGCGATATTTGTCAGGTTAATTAGTAACTGATAGAAAAAACAAACTTTTTTCAGATATTTGAATTTGTTTTGAATCTGCTGAAGATGGATTCTTTTTTGTGTTGTAGGAGAGAAGAGCCTTCACGTTCTGTCAGCAAGACAGGGCGATTCTGTGCAGGGAGTGTGACGTGTCGATTCACTCTGCCAACGAACTTACCCTTAAGCATGATAGGTTCCTTCTCACTGGTCTCAAACTTTCTGCTTCTTCTTCATCACAAGAAACTACCTCCACTTCAAACTCTGCCCCTGATTCTCTTCTTCAAGTTTCGCATCAAAAAACAACACCTTTATCTTCTTCCACCCTGAGCAAGATTGGTGTTGAAGCAGCGCCTTCCACAAGTGCTAGCAGCATATCAGAGTATTTGATAGAGACTCTTCCTGGGTGGCAGGTTGAAGACTTTCTCGATTCATATTCTGTCCCCTTTGGTTTCTCCAAGGTTTGCACTTTCTTCTTTCAATCAATCATTGAAATCAATTGATTCTTCCATTCTTTCACATTGAAAACATAAAGATGGTAGATTTTCTATGATGGATCATCTGGGTAATAATCTAAATTCATAGTTGATCTTTGATGTGATATTGCATATGTTATCGGATGAAATTTCGATTCTGAAAGCATATCTAAAACTGTTATGCAGAATGAAACTAAGTAAACAGCAGTAAAAGCCCTTATGAAACTGCATGAAAAAATTTGTTTTTTTTGTGTTTTTTGTTGTTGGATCTGAGATTTGATGAGCTGCAGAGTGATGAAGTGTTGCCACGGTTTGATGGTGAGACGGAGGCTCATCTGGGGTCCTTCTCAACAGAGAACATGGGGATATGGGTTCCTCAAGCGCCACCACCTCTTCTGAGTTATTCACAGATGGATAAAGGAATTGGTCAAAGCGAGAGCAACATGAAAGGTAGCAGATCGAGGTTGAAGGATGATAATTTCACTGTGCCACAGATTAGTCCTCAGTCCAATTCCAAGAGAGGAAGGTTTCTATGGTAGAAACAAACAAGCCTCAGTTTCTTTTCATTTGTCCCTTCCTCTCTCTTTTTTTGTTACCTCTGTCGATGTTTTTAATGTAGTCCTGTTTTGTTTGACCTTTTTTTGTTGTCTCCTCCTCCTTCATCTTTCCCTGTTGGGCTTTGTTTTGATAAATTTGTGTACCTTTCTGCTACTGACTGTAAATATAAACTTTTCCAAATGAATGTTACTTTTGACACATGTTTAGAACAGAAAAAAAGTGTGTTATGCAGAGTATAAAAGACATCACTATCATACATTTCAAGACAATAGGTAAAAAAAGCTAATAAATTTGTTTTACCTACTACTGTATAATTAAATGACAATATACCAAATATTTGGAGAATCATAAATAGCCACTGAAGATATTTATAAGACAGTGGTAACTATCTTTGGAAAGTTGGTGGACATATTAGTTATTTGAGGGTTTTGTTGTTTGAAATGAGTGGCAATGAACAAGAGTGTCTTTTGAGTAGGGAAATTATGTTTTGAGCTATATAACACAGATATCAGTGTTGAAGATGATTGAAGGGATGAATTTGATGATGATGGTGATGGGTTTGGTGAAAAGGGTTTGAATGGAGACACTTAACATATGAAATTTCATTAATTTGTAGGATCAATGTTGGAGATCCACGTCCACTAGAGATTAGAGTATTTCATTATATATAAATGGATGTAAACTTCAATCCTATGAACCAGTTTTATGAGGTTGAGTTAGACTTAAAGTTCACTTCTTAATAAGCAACTATATTCTCTCTTACCATCTCCAAACACCAAATTGCTTCCAACCACCTTTCTTCTCATCTTTTTATTTTTACAAACCCAAAGTCAATGGAATTCAACTATTCATCTATAAAATATATATTTTTTCTATTATAACATAAAATTTAAATTTTTTTAATTTTAATTTTAAATCAGAGGTACTTGAAATAAAGAAATTATTAAAATGAATTCTTATCATAACTTTTTTCTGAAAATTTATTTATGATAAAAAGAATATGATAAAATCACATTTTAATAATTTTCTTATTAAACAAACATGTATAAAGTGTAAAGTTTGGACTAAATAAAAAAATTAATTTCGTATGAAAATAATAGGAAAAAAATAATTTTATGTGAAAATAGAGGAACAAACTTATTAAAAAAAATCAGATTAGTTCTGTTTGATTATCAAATTATTAAAAACATAAACAGATCTGAGCATCTTAATTTATAATATTTTTATCAATCTTTAAATCTAACTTTCATGCTTTAGTTCAATCTATTTATTTTCTCTATTTTCTGTTTGAACTTTCACAGATAGTTCTTTTTATACTATTTTAATAATAAATCTTATTACCCGATCCAAACTGTTTGATCAAAGTTAGAATAATTCTCTTTGGATTAGACATATACACTAAAATAATTTGATCCAAACAAACTAAATTAAAACATAGTTCTATCCATATACAGAAAAAAATAAAGCATAATAAGAAAAAAAAAAGTATTATTTTTATAAATAATGAACATATATAATGCAATCAATTAAGATGTGACTTCATCTAATTAGAGATCATTGTATATTAAATGCTTAAATAGTTTCAATATTCAAAGCCTGTGTAGGGTTTATTTTTTGTGATAATAAATAAAAAAGTGTTATGAGTTATATTTTTTTTCTAAAAATATTTGAGAAGATTAAAATCCCTGCAAGTGGACACAGTCTGAGTTATTGTATCTGCTGTGCTCCTACCATCAGGACAATCATTACTCTATGCTCAGTGCCCAAACCAAATTTATCAACTTTTATTAATTCACAACTTCTCTTTTAATTAATATTAATTATTCATGGGAAACAATAATACTCATTTTCTTATAAGTTATCAAACACATGACATAAAATAACAATTTATTTAATAAACTGTATAAGGGTAAAATCCAAAATAACAAACATTGTTGATTGACAAGAATGGAAAATGCAACAAACAATGAAGTGTGAGTAGTACACACCACACTCCCTCACAAATGCAATGCATATACTTCTAATCTACATCAACATCATTTTGGAAATCATTCTGAACAAATACAAATGAGGAATTAGCTTTCAAGAGGAACTGTAACTATGGGGTAATCTTAGATCATGTGCTCCAAGATAATCTCTACTACTCAAATTTTATCATTGAATATATATGTAATGAGGTAGAGATTCAACTTTAAAAAATTTGTTATATATAAAGAAGAGATATATTGACAACTTACATCATTCTATAATTTATTTTTTCTATCTAAAACTTGCTGAAATGACGAAAATAAACTTTCTTCAGGTCGTTAATCAGAGAAGTAACGAGGTTGTATATTGGAGTAGGTTGTCAAATAACGAAAATAAACTTTCATCAAGTCGTTAATCAGAGAAATTGTATATTGGAACAGGTTGTTAATCCGAAAAAATTATATATTGAAATAGGTTGTCAAAATATCATTACTGATACGTGGTATATATATCAAGGTCGACGACAATGAGACTTGCACATATGGAGGCAATCATAGAAACAAGGTCCACCACAATGAAGAGGACAATCTAACCTCATGCCATGGCATCTTGTTCTTGCCATGCATTGTGCAAACTCCCCTATTCTATACTCTTCCTTGTTGGATGTGTGATGGTGTCTATGTTTCCCTTTACCATGTCTTGCTTCCCCTCCACAACCCCATTTCCACCATCCACCTCCTCCACCACCCCACCCCCATCCACTCCCTCCTCCTCCTCCACCACCACCACCACCTCCCCCACCACCCCATCCCCATCTAAACCCTCCACCACCACCACCACCTCCACCTCCTCCTCCTCCTCCACCTCCACCCCCACCTTTATAATACCAACTATCCTTGCTTGTGTTGAACAAAACTTCATTCGAGGAAGCATTGTGTTTTCCTTTTAGTTCATGGTTCTCACCTTGATGTGAGAGAGTTGCTAAAGTGGCATTGCCTTGAGTATGATGAGAAGTGCCATTTTTTACCTCTTCACCTCTATGACCAACCATTGTCACCACAAAGAGTAAGAAGAGAACCCCAAAACTTCTCAAGGTTCTTGCCATCTTTTCTTTTGACACGATGTAGAGAAAGAAAAGGGAATGTTATATGAATTTGTAGTAGTTGTCACCATTCAATATATGTTGTGCCATCAAAAGTTCCCCACTTCCCCACTTGCAACTATAAAAAAAAACATATTTTAATATTTTTCATATTATTTAATTATAAATTTATCTTTTATTATATATATTTATATATAAATCAGTTATAACAAGAATAAATTGTATCCAACTCTCGAGTTGTAAAATCATTATTTTCCTTCGAAAACACTTTAGGTAGTAAAAATTGAGATGACTTAGGCTTCACTTTGTCCCCACTGCTAAATATGGTAGCATTGAGTTGTTCAAAAACTTGCTCTCTTTGCTTGGGCTTGTTTCTCTAATCATATTCTGCCACCTTTGCCCCATTCTCCAATGGAGTAGACATATTTCGAATTCCCTCAAAAGTTGCACTGCAAAATGCTTAACATATCTTTGTTAACAGCTTTAAGAAGGCACTTTTGAAAGTTTGGTCAAATGTATAATAACAAAAACTTCACAGTAATAATTGTAGCCGTTTAGATTTTCTAAAACTAGTGCAATTATTATCAGGAAAAAGAATACCTGACAGAGAAGGGGCATGCAGAACTAGATTGTTCGTTTCGTTAGCATAATTCTGCAGTAATACTGTGAAAACGATCTTTCTGGTTTAATAAAAAGGGAAGTTCAAAATTAAAATAAAGTGGCACCTATTTTAGCATACTGTTGTTACTTTTCCTTTTTACAAATTGTGCCCTTTGATGGTAAAGTTTCCTTCCAATGATCAAAATTATACTGCAAGAATTTATCGGTTACTCCAAAAGACTTCAATAGAGAATGTTCCAAAATCATTATTCAGTTCATTCAACCAAATAATTTAATGGGATATGTGTGATGATAAAGAAGTAATGGAACCAAAAACATAAATTGATTCTCAGTCTTGCCAATCTGAACCATATAAATTAAAAAAATATTAATTTCACTATTACAAATTAACACACCAATTTATAATTATAATTTAATTAATATAATTTCAATATTATGAGTTTATTATAAATTGAAAGATACCAATTTATAATTATAATTTAATTAATACAATTTCAATATTATTATGAATTTTACTAATGTATGTTTGAATGTGATTTTGTCTTGTCTTGGTTAGTGATGTAGACGGCTAGGACTAAGGGATAATATACTTATATCTATTTTATTTTTAGAGTTTTTTATGTTTTTTATGAATATGTATAAATTACCTAAGTATCGTTTTTGTTAATATATGAATTTTGTTTTAATCTTTTCATATTTTTATGTATTTTTTAATAATATTTTTTTTATGTAATCACATATGATTGTTGTTACTTGGTGTAACCTAACTGAGATGTCAAGTTGTATAATAATGTTTAAGATATGAAACTTTTTATATAATTGTCCATGCATTAAGGAATATAATTTGGCAAATAGAAGAATCGAGAGGCATGCATAATGTGCAAAAAGCATTTGGATAACAATGGAGCAAACAATGGACCCTCTCATCAGCATATCATGCACCATTAACATACGTCCTACTGCTATTGCTTATGCTTTAAGTCTACGACTCCGAGAACGTATATGAAAAGATATTGTGCATATACCATACTTCAACATTATTACAAAATACATGCTTCATGCCTCCCACCATCCACGTGATATGTATTATTATATCAAGCCAACCAACTACATCATCAATTCTTTTTGCTACAAAGAACTATATCACTCACACTCCTTACAATCTGCCGTTAAAAAGAGCGATTAAGAAGATAAAGAAAAGTAATCGTTGATGATTGATATCTTAAGAAGATACAATTCATAACGTAGTGGCTACATATGATGACCCTACATCCTATCTTTGAGAATTCAAAAAATAACTGTAAAAGATAAGTATTATAGTATCAACATATGTTAACCATTTTCTATTTTTATTTTCTTTTGGGACTCTTTAGACATAACCTATTATTAGTTAAAAGAAGTTTCAGTAGAGCATTAAGTCTCACTTCTACTTTATAGAATAATAAAAATTTAATAATACTCTTTTCCTTTTTCACATTCTAATATCTTATTAACACAAATCATAACAAAGTTATCGTGTACCAGACTGAATAATCCATCGAAAAGAACATAAAATAATATGCGTAAAGATATGTTTACTTGTATCCCCACTTTGTTCATTTAGGAATCTTAAGATATCCTAGATGAATTATTTGCACCACTCGTGATTAAAACATTACCTTCCAGCACACTCTTAACGAAGGAAATAGCAGTTGCAGACAAGCTCGTCATAACAGTTTGCTTGCTGATGCAATAGGCACATGTTCCTTTGTTATTTTTTATTTTTTCCATGTATAAAAGTCACTATCTCGCAAAGTCAAATTGTAACTAGTGATTAAAAAGTATAACGCTTGGTTTAATTCTTTTGTTACATTCATAAATTAATTCCAGGACCCATAAAATATAAAATCAAACATCCAGATGGTTTTTGAGTGTTAAGGATTACAGTTTTTCATTTGTCGAAGTTCGTTTTTGTCCAACATTCGTTCAAACTCTCGAGTAATTATCGATTGACATAGTGAGTAAGGAACTGAAATGATAGGAGCTAATGTAAAATTTGAATGAAATTAGATACTAAAGTGATTCATTTCAATCTCAAGCTTTAGATTTATTCATTTCCTAATTATCTAAACATGAACACAAGACAGTTTCCTTTTTCATTTCATCATCCGTTTCCAAACAAATGCAAGTAAAACGTAAACGTAGTGGATAAAGGGTGATCGATTGAAATTGAAGTGTGATTACCTGATAGATATACAAACGAGTTACACAAGAATAATATACTTATGACTCAAGGACAGATCCTTCAACAATTTTCCATCCTGGACCTGAAAAAGACATCTCATATCTTGTTGTGTAGGTTCTGCTGTTAGAAGCATCATGTTGTGGATGGCCTACGGCATTTAGGTGAGTAGACTCTGTGAGAGTTGTTTCCACCACTGCACGCTGCCCATTCTGTGATATGGTCACACTATCGATGTTGAGGTCCTCCAAGATGTAGTCATAGGACCACCCACGCTCTGCAATCTCAGCTGCACGATCAGTCCATACCTTCAACATCTCACCGTCCAAAACCTGTCAGCTCATAACTTTCAGCAAAACTTCATACACAAAATATAATTGCCTCAAGACTGTTGCTAGCAACAAAATCAACAGAAGCTTTTTACTGGTCCAGGAAAAAGAAAATCCTACAAATAATAAAGTACATTCTGAAGTTTCCTCTCAATATCCCATAACATGGGACTTTGCCAAAATGTACTGATGATCCGCTTAATCGCGTCTAAGGGTTCATGTTGTAGTTAATGGTATTTGACCTGATTTCGATTTTCTAATCTGAAATAAAAATTAATCAGGTTCCTCTCTCAAAGATTAAAATGATGGAAATGCAATAACCATAAAGATCAGTGTGATGGATGGATGGATAGAAAAGGGAGTAGATTTTGAAGGGAAAATAAATTGTTTGTTGGGTTTGTATAAGGTGCTCTGCTCATAAACAGCCATCAGTGAACCAAGCAACCCAGTCCGTTCAAAAACATAAAAATAAATATTAAAAGTTTAAATGCACTTACCTATATTAACAATAATAGGTCTATGGACAACCGGGTGGTCCAAAAATCATTTAGACCAGTCGACAATAACCCTAGTTTATAACTTTAGGGGACTTTTCAGTGGAGGGGGATGGAGGCCCTATCATGTGATGGAGGAGTTGGTTTATTATAAACATTGTGTAGTAATCAGTTTTTAATATCTGTAAAACAAAATATAAAGTGGTTCCTGCTCTCAAAATCCCAGTCCAGTTTTTCAATCTATGAGCCCAACCATTCCCATGCTTTTCAGAACTCCAAAAGCATGGCCTACATGATATTGCATAATACCAGATACTGGATCCATTGAAAATACAGTAAACAAGCTAAAGATGCATAATTGCACACAGGTGTGATTGCATAATTGCCAGTTTACAAAGATCATACCCTCACTTAAATATGCAGATCAGTCACAATATTATACCTCATGCAATCTTCCTAGGCAATGGTCAGGTCCAAAAGCTTGGGATTTTATACTTTGCCACTTGCGAACTAGAGCTTCTGCAACCCTTGCATCCATTTTTGGTAACTGAACTCCTTTTTCATCATCTCCCAATGAATCTGTGCAATAATAAGCAATCAATGCATGAAGCCATGAAGTTTACTCTATGCTAGTTTTGGATATGCAGCAATTAAATCATTCATGTATTAATCTTCCAAATTGCAGTTGTCTCCAAATATCATACCTAAGTTGATAGTATCCGATGCCATTGCTGAACCAGTTATTTTATGAAGCATGGGCGAGCCATTCCTAGTAGGTAAAAACTTCAAGCCAACCAAAGTTACAAGTCCAATTACAACACCAGCACACATGATCTGCACACTTGCATTTTTAATTTCATCCGTAATAAATTCACCTTCACTAGCCTCAGCAGTATCTTTTATTCCAGAAACATCAACATTGACTGAAGAATCCCCTTCTGATAATATCAGAGGATTCTCACTTTCAGAAAAGCTAAAATTATCTTTCTCACCGCTTTCTAGATGTTTCACAATTTGATCTTCAGAACCTACAGGAAAAACCTTTTTCAAAGCATTTATTACACTAGCCTGAACCTGGGTAATGACAGCAGTGGCCTCAGCTCCGATTTTTACTATGGCTGCAGCAGCAGCTAAGGGTGAATGGCCAACACCCTCCAGCCTTTCTAGATATCTCAGCACTGTAGGGTCATCATAATAATCTCCAAGCTTGAAACTTGTTTCTTTTGTATCTCTAAACCTAGGAAAAACCACCTCCATCAGCCATGTTTCCAACAATTTACAGAGTCCAGGAAGATCACTGTCTTCATCCCCCTTTGCATTTTCCATGATAAATTCTATAATAGATGGGTTTCTATAAGGAGAGTTATCGGTATCTAGTCCCAACCATGACCGACATTCATCAAGCTCCCCAACAAGCAGTGCACAAAGACCCCTTTCTAAAGCAAAATCAATCTCTCTCTTCTCGCTGGGAGTATAAACAGAGGGAGCATTCCTCAAAGTTGTAACCTTAGTCTGTTGAAGTTGTTGGAACAAATTATCAGCATCTTGGATAAGATGCGGCTTTTTACCCACAAAGGCTTGTGCTACAAGTGCAAGTGCCACTCCGTAAGCTTCAAAACTTTCAGCTGGAATATTACTTGGTGTGGCAACAAAAAGTTCAACCTTCAAAAGAAGATTTCAGGGTAAGAAAAAGATAAATGTAAATTCTTTACAAGTAAACAAAGAAAATTAGAAATAAAAGTTCAAAAATTTATTTAGGAAAACCTGTTCAGCTGCTGTCATGTGTAAGAATGCCTCATTCATGAAGTCTTCACGGGTGTAACCCCCAGCAATGGCTGCTGCACCCCCTCCTCCAACTGCCCACAAAATGTTACGCACACCAAGAAGACCTTCCTCTCTCCGTGTTAGATGTTCATCATCAAGTGGCAAGGCTAAAAGTTCCAAAACACAATGTGGGGTTATCTCTTCTAGCGTCTCATCTATTTGAGTTTGCAAATCAGGTGCTAGGCTAGTTGCCCCTTCTTCCTACATGATCCGAGAGGTTATTGTGCAGTATATAGCAATGCAACTACAACATAGAAATCTTCAAGATACATTAGTATATGCAAATTATGTTATAGCACATTAAATACAAGAAATTTTATAAATGTAATATTACAAAGCTTCAAGAGAAATTATATACTTAATGCTTTTCATTCACACATTTCAACATCGAAGACCATTATTGTCTATACAAAAGCAGAGTGGCTTGCTTTGATATGACAAGCAATCTATGAATGCATCAACTTGACAAAAGTTTCTTATATTGGAGGTTCAAAATTATATTGGAAGAATAAACAAGAGACACAGTAGATGACGCTCCAGATAGTGGTGCCTTGAAGGGTGGATGTACAAGAACTAAGTCTTGCCACCACTAGAGTCTATTTCTGAACCACAAGTGAACCTTACCATTGGACATTTGCAACAACACTTGCTCTCATAAAATTATGATGAAAGAATGGACCAAATTTAAAATGCACATGCTCTATAGCTAGCTAACATTCCTCTAGAACTTAATGTGTTACTCCCCTCCATTCCTTTTTCATCGTCATTTTGGAAAATGATTTTTGTTCTTATTTGTCTGTCATTTTCAAAGTCAAGTATAATATTAACAAATATTTTGTCTATTATACCCTTCATTAATCTAATTCTTGAATAATTTATACAATTGCAGTAAATGAGAAAAAAATGATGGAGAAAACGCTAACATAACTAACGAGAGAGAAATAAATTAACTAGAGGATATATGGAATTTAAAACACAATTTCAATGGTGAATATAAGTTATCATTGCCTTATAGTGTCATATCAAGAAGCTAAATTGCAACAGAGTTGGTGATTCGATAGATACCATATATACAAGACAATTTGTGATTCAAAAACAGTGCGAAGAACCTTTATACCATCAGTGCATGTGTTATTTATTCTATGAGAGTGAATCACCTGCAAAAGCTTCAATGCCCTCTCAAGCATCTCACAAGCTGCAATGAAATCCGGTTGGGGCAAAGCCATGGCATCCCTTGAGAAGTCAACAAAAGCGAGCGCCATAGCCAACACAACATCCTGCTTAAACGTCTTCGGCAACCTCTCCCTAAGCAAACCCTGCCCAATCTCAAGCACAAGCTCTTGCTCTCCAGCTTCCTGCAACACGCACAACGCTCCAGGAACCTACCAACCAACCATTTCAGCTATCAGTGAACCAACCAAAAATCAAACTACATTACGTTAAAAAAAAAGCCTTGGTTACAGTATTGGTCCCTGCAATAGACATGTTATTTTTTCTTCGCCTTGCACAAGTTCAATTGTACAATTTTACATTCAACGGAAACACTCATCAGAAACTCCATGCATCGCCAAATCAACATTTCTCTCAACGACACAAATTCCACAATTAAAATAGTAATATTAAATTCGCTGAAGAGAAAAACAAAACGGAGGCATCAAATTCCCGAAAAATGACCATAGCATGACAATCAAAATTTCAACTAAGCTAAATAGAGTGAATTACTTTGTCGAAAGGGATTTGAGTGAGAATGGCGGCGTCTTCGTCGTCGACGAGGCCCTGATTGTACTCTCTTCTGGAAGTAGGATCCGCTAGGGTTTCGCACGCCGCTTGGAGGATTTGACGGCGGCTAATTAACGCGTCGTTGCTGAATGCGTACTGAGGAGGCTTCGAGAACTTCGTTTCGTAGGCTCTGCGAATGCCGTCGCCGAGAAAATGCGACTCCGCGCCGAGAACGCGGTACAGGTCGAGCGGGATGGACACGTAGCGCTCGGGAGGGTCCAGTAGCGGAGGGACGGAGGAGGGGCTCAGAGTGGCAGTGGCGCTCGATGAGGCGTCGCCGAGGAATTGGAAATCGGCAATGAGGCGCTCCGCCCATCTGCTGGTGGCGCAGGTGGCGGAGAGGGAACCTCCGCCACGGCCGGTGACGGATGAGGAACGGAGCTTGTTAGGTTTTGTAAAACGGTTAATCGTTGAGTGCGGAGTGCAGAGAGCGAGGCCAACGCGAGGGAGCAGCGTTTCCATTGAACTTAAAACCCAGTTGTTGCTACACTCTAGTCTCTACCGTATCGCATGTGACAATGAAAAAGGTTTTGAACTATTTTATATTTTTACACAAATTGCAAATTTAATGAAATAAATGTGAATGGGATTAGATAAAAAAAAAAGTGGCCAATTTGACCTATTCCATTCTCCTTTATTTTCAACAATGTTGCCATATAATATGCACATATTTTACATATTAATAAAATATTGTTTTTCCTAATATATAATTGAGTTGTTTAAGCATTTTTTTTAAATGTTTAGTATTTGCATAAAATGTAAGAGAGAAATGTAAAATATTGAAGAAATTGAGACATTTTTAATTTAAGAAAATTTACATTAATAGAAGATTTTAGCGGATTGAATTGTTTATAGGAAAATTATTGGACATGTGTAATTAGATTTGTTTATTACTGTGTAAAACTGTTTAAGTTATTTATTTAATACTAAGATTTCAAATTGGATGTTTAATTTAATTTTAAGGATTCTCATCTCACAATTAGTATTTAATTTTTAATTCAATCATATAAGTTATATTAAGAAATGTTGCTTATCTTAAGTCACATTTATAACATAAAAGATGAACTTAATGTTCTAAAAATTAATATTTTGAACAAAATAAAGGAAAAAAACAGAAAAAGGAGTGGAGAATTTGCAAATAGACTCCCCTGTGTTGACTCAGGGGAACCTTGATGGGATACTTCAGTTAGCATTAGAATCCACTGCAAATAATCTCCATTGTCAAGAATGTAAATCCTTCCAACACCTCTAATCATGTTTTGTTTATAGTAAACAGATACCCAAACTTGTATAAATACACAATCATATGATATTATAATTATATGTATAACAAATGTGTGTATTAAATATTATTCGTTAGTTTTTCTCGTCAATTACTTAAATTTCTTACTTTATCTTCTAAAATAGGTTAAACCCTCCTTCCGTATGAAGGTAAAAAGTGCAGGAAAAAGCTTGACTAATATTCTTTTGTATATTAATTAAAAAGTTGTATCAATGTGTTGGGGTAATCACCAATATTTGATCCTTAATAAAAAAAATCAACCAAGATAATACATTCCTGATTATTTTAACTGATTCAAGACACTTTTTTCATTTGGAACACTTCAAAGGGAAGAAAAACGGGGGCAAATGTGTTGCCTCTTCAAAACAGCCAAGAAAAGTCTGAAAGAGAAGAGATACAAATATACTCTTCACTCAAATATATTACATTATCTAAATTTAAATGTCATTTTTTTTCTTATTCTTCAACCAAACAATTGAGATTATAAGAAGAAATAATTGTATATATGTAAACAGAGATCGTATTTACATTATAGTTGTAGACTTGTAGTTGATTATGAATTTTCATTCATAACACAATAAATAAACAACCTAATAACAAATTATAATGAACACATTTTAGTAATGAAATTTATATTACAGAACATTATTTTTTAAAATGCCCTTGCAAATGAAAATTCCATTTAAGCATGAACAGGCATGGCTTGAATAAATTAAGGAATTTAATTTGTAAAATAGTAAATAATCATAGACAGCACTGCACAGGAACAAGATTATATACCCTATGCTGTGGTTAACCATTGAGGAAGGGATTCACTGTCTGGATCAGAACTTAGAAACCTTCGGCAAGCGTAAACCACAGCTGAATGGAAGCCACTTGGGTTGTCAATGAACACAAAGTGCCCAGCCTGTTACCATTGAATGAAGTTTGTTAATCCAAATAAATAAGATTGAAGAAATTTCACTATTTGGGAATATGGAGAAAGTGAGATACCTGAGGAACCCTAAGGATTTCACAGGGAACCTTCATATGTTTGCGAGCTTCTTGGGCCCCTTCATAATTCATCCAGTCCTGAAAACCATATATGAAAGTGGTGGGCACCTTCCACTCTGATGCCCTGTGAAACAAGAGAAATGGAGGTTAAGAACATCACACATGCCGCGAAAACATGTAGTACATCATGTATAAGTGGAGTGGCTAATTTGATGCAATAGTGTAATAAAGTTGACACAACCTCGGCTAAAGCCAATGGTCATATGGCACAGCAGTAGAAAACTATGGAAATTCACAGGATTTTTAAACCATAGAAAGCTTCAATTTGTCTCAGTCTCGTTTCATAGGATAAAGTAACTATCATCTAGAATCTGAATAACATTGTTTTACTAATAACAACCATTCAATTGAAGACATTGTATTCTGATGTAGAAATGCAGAAATGAAATGCTAATTCAATAATCAATATAACAGGAGGATGATCATCAAACCTCTCAAGAAGAGGCGACCTCGGCAGTGCTCCAAATGAAAATAGATATTTTAAGCACAGCTCTCCACTAGCTTTGGCTGCTAAAGTATGGTAAACATAATCTGCAATAGCAAAATAACACCACATAGAAATATACTCTTATATGAGTACTCCAAAAAAGAAGGGAAAAGAAAAGATATATACTCTCACAACTAAACCATGTATTGATGGTTATCTATATGTCAGCATACCTGTCAGTAATCTTGATTCAGATTCTGTCAGCATTTCCCCAGTTGTATGTGTAACAAACCTGGCACTGGTATACTTGCGGACCATATCAGGACCCCAAGGACCTAAACCCCTGCCAAAAAATATGAGAAAAAAAAATATTAAGCAGAGATAACACTATACAAACAAATGTTAACACATGAAAAGAAAAAACATAAAAAAAAAACACGGTCACACTTCTTTTCTTAAGAACTCTTGAAAAGTTATATATTTCTATATATCATTTGTATTCCTATTATCAATACTTAACTTTTTCTTTAATCAACCCCTTTCCTCTACAACCAACCCCTCAATATATTTGATAGGAATATTATGATGCAATAATTTGCTACACCAGAAGTTAGGTTCCATATGACAGACTAGACCAAGCAAAAAATGTTCTAGAAGTACTTACGTTCATGACTTTCGGATTATATTTCACGCCACCAATCACTCAATAAAGAGATAATGTGAATTTAAATCCATATATTTGTCTACTTCAGTAATAATGCCATTAGAAAAGATAACAAAGAATCAGAAAAAGTACTGACGTGAAAATGTGGATAAATATATGGTGCATACTATCATCAGATATAAAATTCAATTTCAATAACAACTTATTTGAAAATATTTTAAAGATTTTCGTGTCCATGCATGCAACTAGTTATCACCACATTATTATAATTAAATTTCAGACGCAGTAATTAAACAAACAATTGAAACCGAATCAGTAAGCATGCAGTACACCACCAAGGTGAAAAAGAACTGAAATAATAAAGGAGTGGCTTTTATTTCTAGTGTCTCTATATTTTACATTTTCATCATAGCTATAGATTAATAAAAATGATAAAGTATATATAGAATAGTATGAAAAAAACAGGGACCTAGTAATTCTACCTGATGATTTTCTGAGGTGTAAAATTAGATTCCCATATTTGATTCAGGATTGATCCCTTCCATGTAGATAAGAACTTTGTAATTCTCTCTGATTCCGACGAAAATCCAGCAGGTCCCACCAGGATCAAGTGTTTTACATGTTCGGGGTGCTATATATAAGTTGTAAGATATATATCAGAACAACAATCTAAAAAGAAGAAAACCAAACAACCCATTTTAATGCAATGTAGAAAGAAACTCACCTTAAGTGCGTATTTGGAAGCAACATAACCACCAAAAGAATGCCCTAGTAGTATAAAATTGCTCAGGTTTTTGGCTTTTCTCCATTCCTCAAAAGAATCAATGAACCACGCCTCGGTTTCTGTTGTATCAAGAAGTTTAGCATTTTGTCACAGTAATTTTCAAGTTAAACAACAGCATTAAACATTCCCAATTCCAAATCAACTCTAGCACTGACCTTCAGTGCTTCTGCATGAAAAGTCAGGCCTGCTAGAACCACCCCAACTGCAAAAAAATGTGACTAATTGAATAATCAGGTAGCAAAAAACACTATTTTGGAGTCATGGATGATGAAGTAAAGCCAAAGCTGACCCAAGTTGATCGATAGCAATAACTCTGAAACGAGTGGCAAGTGCATCAAAATTACGAAAAAAGAAACCCTGTGACGCCGCATATCCATGAACCATCACCAACGTAGGAGAATCATCCTTACTGTCAAACGTGACGGTGTTAATAAACCGTGGTTCATTGCTCGATGAACGGAACCATCTAACTCTGGAATCTGGTGGACCAGAACCTATATTAACCTGTTCTTGAACATATGGAGTCCTGCCAAAAACGTAAACAAAAACATCACAATCCTAGATATATACAACTTAAATTCACAATTTCAGACAAAACACCCTCTATTGTAACTGTTACACGAGGAGTAAAAGAATCAAGCTCATCTTGCTGATGCCCCAGCAGTTATTTAAGATGAAGTTACCATAGTTATTTGGTTAGTTAAACTTAGAGCTACCTATCTCATGTAGAAGAAATTGCTGTATGATCCGGAACCATCCTATGTCTATGGTTCCCAACTATCTCCAAGTTATAAGCAGAATCATTCAATTCACAGAAAAGAATCAATAAAAACTCTGCTACATTTTGTGATTTCTAATAAGCTTTGACCAGGGTGTGTTTTAAGAATATGTTGTTAGTATTTCTCTATTAATCCAATAAGAAGCATCCTGATTTCTACAATTGTATCACGAATAACAATATTCAGAGATTTAAAAAAAAAAACACAGAAACAGGTTAAATCCATCGTCCGAAGAGGAAAACAGAAGTAAACAATCAGTTCATAAAAAAATCGTCAACGATTCGCGTTTAGTGAGTAAAACAGTTAGCAATTGCAGAAAGAGAAAAGAATAATTTAGGTTTAGTGAAAAGCTTACTTGACAAGAGAAAGAAGGCGCTTCTCGGCATTGATGATGTGGTCGGTGGAGGTGGGAATCCATCGTAAGACGGAAGGCCAGAAGCCTCGCGAGGTCGTTGTCGAAGCAGAAGAAGCAGCTGCAGAGGATTCGAGGTTGCTCTTTCCGATGTTTTCTGCCATTCTCATGAACCAACGAGAACGAATTGCGTTCATCAAACAACAAAAACACTAACTAAAACGGTGACTCTGTTTGGTATCAGAGTGGTTGAAAAGTTAGATATGATTGTGAAAAAATTGAGGAAGATTTGAAGCAGAAGAGAAGAAGAAGAAGAAGAAGAAGAAGAAGAAAAGGGTTTTGAGCAGAAAAAGAAGAGAAGAACAGTGAAATTACTGATACTGAAAGGAACAAACGGAGCAGAGATAAAAGAAAAACGAGAAGATGCGAGAAAACGCTTACGCGCGCAATGACGCATAAGGACCTCAAATTTTACTCTTTTTTTCATAATAACGATAAAATAATTTATTAATTACTGACAATAAATAGTATTTTTTTAAATTTTAAACAGTAAATTTAGTCATTATTAAATTTTATAATTATGTATTATACCGTCTATTTAGGTCAGTTAATTATTTGATTTAATATTGAAATAATTAAATTGGTTCAGAAAGAATATTTATTCGAACAGATCAAGCCGAATTTCCACAAATATCTTCTTCGAGAAAAACGCTTAAACGAAAATATAAGGAATAACCGTTTCAATAGAATTCTTTGATTTTAGGGATTTTTGCGATGGGGGTTATTATTTAAAGTAAAAAAAAAATAATTAAATATTTTATATGTAAAGAAAATTTTCCAAAATATAGTTGTAATTTAATTAATATTTATATGTTTAATTATTGTTTATGTGATCTACTGTGTAATCTTTTTTTTGGCATGTGATAAATAATCTACTCACTGAGAAGTGGTTTGTTGTTATGAATATCTAGATTTTAGTATAAATGATAGAAAATAAACCAAGAGAAATATTAATTTTGCCACTGTAATGTAACTTACTTAAATTAGTATGTTATTAATACTTTTATATTAGATGTCATTGTGTTTATTTAATCGGTAATATATAGTTTTTACTTATTAGAAATAATATTAAGAGGATAATAAAGATATTTATATTTGTGTATATTTTTTAATATATAATGTCAATAGTTATTTTTGATAATATTAGTTTCACAAAGATGATAATATGTATAAAGGAAATTTTAATTTAATAAAGAGTATTAAGTCAAGTAATAGTATCTTTGGAGGATAAACGTAACTATTTTTATATAGAATTTCAAATATTTTATAAAACTATATATTATTTGGATAAATAATTTTAAGAAAATAAAATTTTAATCATGAGAATAATTTATTTACTTCTGAGATTTTAATCAGAAATACTTCTAGTATTTTTTAACTTTTTAGACATTTTAGAAATTTCTATAATTCTTAAGCAAATAGCAATAAGAAACAAATAATTTGCACTGAAATAAAAAAATTTATTGCTGCAATATACATATATTGGTTAGAAAAAATACTTTACTATAATAAATGTATAAATAATATCATACAAAAACTATACATTTAATATTAATTTTTTTACTTTGTTTAAAAATTAAAACGTGGAAGTTCTGTTTTAAAAAAATTCATTGGTATAAATTCTGAACCAAGGGTGACTTGCCCCGCACACAAAGGCTCCATGTGAGTCATAAAGTCGTTCGTTAATTTGACTTTTCATTCATTTTAAATTATTTTGGCTGCTAATGATAAGAAACATATTTCAACTTTAGAGAGTTTTAATTAAAAAAATATTCGAATACTATTTTAATTTAATTTTATAAGCATAGTAATAATATATTCAAATTTGATTTATAATAATAATGTTATTAACAAAATGAATTATATATGTTATTTTAAAGTTAATGCCATATGAAATACATTATTTTTAATTGATTGTTTAGAAAGAGGGAGCGTTATTTTATTTAACGTGATGACAAGTTTTAATGAAGCAATTGATATTAGGAAATTTAATTATTAGAATTTAATTCAAATTTACTTTTAGTGAAATATTTACGAAATATTGACATTAGGGGTTTCAAAGTGGTATTCATTTGTGGCAACTTAATAGAATGGCATTTTAATATTATTTCAGGAATTCATTTTAGACCAGAATTTTCAAAAAAAGAAAGTAAATTGATATAAAAATACAATTTTAGAATACTAAGGTGATTTTCATTTTATACTATCTTAATTTACATTTTATGAATTTTACTATACAACGTTAATTTCTATTAGACTTGAACGCTAATATTTCATTTACTTATTGAAAAAAAATATTTTTCAAGATAAAAAATAATTTATTTTGACCCAAACTTAGATTTTAAATTTTCATTATATGAACACATTTCAGTACTTACAAAACTCAGGTTTTAAACTTATGATCTTATGTATAACCAATTTAATGGAGATACTCTTAAGTAGTTTGTATCACCATGTGATTAGTAATTTCATCACTATGACTAATTTTTGTTGCTTTAAATCTTAACTTTCTAAAACCAAAACACCTAAATTTTTATATAATTCTTTTCTCAAATATTAATTACTTATACTCAAATTTTTGCTAAGAGTTTATACGCTAATTAAAACTTTAAACTAACTCGTTTGATTAACAGTGTTTGATAATGTTAGTTGTTAAACTAAGAAAACATATATGAACAATATATTATACAAACCTTTGGAAGATAATGATTGGTAATTCATTCATTCAGCATAAAAAAATCTAGTATTCAAAAACAGATGGAAACCCTAAAGTTAAAGCAAATACCCTAAAAATATATAGTATTCAAAAACAGATGCCATAGTTTCATATAGATTTCAAAGCACCACAACCTGCACTTGGCCGATGCAAAACTATTATCTGGAGTGTGATCTCAACGTGCAATGGTTTGCAATCCAACTAAATATGAAAACAAATAAATTGCAATAAACTTGCGATTCGTCTATAAGAGTAATTAGAGACACAGCACTAATGATTAAGAGATATCAGAAGCAGGGAAGCACAGAGATCAGTACTGAGAACGTAATATTTTTTACACAAGCAACTCCAAAGATAAAGTATGCTGCCATCTATGCATTATACTGTATTGTAGCTTTTTTATCATATTTTTTGTGACCTCTGTAGAATGAGAATTCAAAATCCAACATCAAACCTAGAAACATAAAGCCAAAATGGTTAACAAGATCATTCAACAAAAATGTGTATTATACAATACTGTGCCCAGCAAATGGCACAGTTTTAAACGACACCGAATCATACCAGAAATGCGTTCAAAATCAAAGTCTGAGGATAAATTTTCCATTGGGGTATGCAGCCAAATGAAAATGAAAATGAAACTAGATATTAGGGTCATTCCCTTAGTGAAAAAAAAAGTACAACCAAGCAAACATCATAGATATTCTTGGCAACCAATGTTCATAATAGGTGCAACCAATATGAGGAGAATTCACAGGTTTGACCTATTGAGACGGGGGAGGAGGGGGAGACTGCTGCAATGCAAAGACAGAAATGTACTCACCCCTAGATACACCCAGTGGAATTTAATTTCCCCAGCAACGACATTTTTTAATCCAATATCACATACTGGTGGCTTGAAGATAGTCTGCAGCAGAAAGAAAAGCAATAGAATCATAACAAGGCCATCCACCTCAACATTTACAATGATACATACAGTTAAGAAAACAGAAGAGACCTGAAAATTGGTTCTGAAGAAGGTAATAAATCCAAAATATGTATAAATCGAAGGAAAATACAGAATACCTAGTTCCTCCCATTAGTGATTGATATCTTTCTCGGCCTAGAAACCATAGGAAGAGCTGTAAGCATAATTAGTACAGGAGAACGACCATGATAGAACAGCAGCCCAATAATTACACACATAGTACAAAACCATATAAAAGACTTGGGCTGCTGGGCATCCCATGGCGCAGTCCCTTTGAATCATAATTATAGTTAGATTGACGAGCTTGTTTTGCAAGGAGGCGATGTATCTATTTAATTATGTTAACCACACATGAGGAGGCTGACTAAATTATAAGTAAACAGGGTATTCGCACATGTGCAACACAGACGTACAAGAAATGAGACAAAGGAAGAAGAAGAATTGGAGTAACCAAGTATCTTACAAAAGTTGGCATAATTCTTTCCCCACTTTGGAGAATAAAGAAAAAAAGTTAGTAATTGATGTTAAACTTAAATAAGAAAAATGTTTCTAGTAGGACATAGAAAATGGATATGCATGCTTGTCATCACTAGAACAATGCTAAGCTGTACAAATTAAAGAAATTGATAAGGTCATTTAATGTCTTGCCCTTCAGAAACCCCTTCAATAAAAATGGGGTCTAGGTTTTCAATCCTCGAAGGTATAAACCTCAATGAAAGATGATATTAATCAACAGATGAATGCAACCTGCCGTCATCTTCAAACCTGCCAATGCCCACCACCCTGAACATCCAACTGATATTTGCAATGGGTCTGCTTGGGTAGAGAAGTCTTTTACTGGCAATCTACCAGCAGTATTTGGTATGCCGTTCAAGGTTTTGCTAGGAAGGAATTCCACATAACCCACTTGATTTGAATCGATCAAGTTGTGTCGTTTTAATTATACCTTCTAGATCATTTACATAGGCAGACTGAGATGCTCATATGAGATCATGCCCATGGCCATCAAAACTGTGAAAACTGAAGTAGGAAGAAGAACCAGACTTTGGCAACTGTTACAAAGACGTACAACAAAGTACAAACAATTCCCATCCAAAGAACATTAAGATTTCATATCTGATTTCATTGTCATGTGCCTCTCAATCAATATATCCACAAAGGAGCGAATCTGCATGTTAGGCATCCAATGAAAGTCAGTGAGAAAGAATATACTTAAAGGGGGATGTCAGAAGTGCATACAAATTAAAAAGTAAAATAAGAAAATAAAAAATGATTATGGGCATATTTGAAAAACTTTTTACAACAGTAGTTTTAGAAAAAATATATTAAAAAGTTTTTTTTTCAGATTTTAAAATAAAAAAATCAGAACATCTTGTTTAGGTTTACTACTATTAGTTTTCTATTACTCATATTCTACCTTAAACATCTTCCTCCACTTCCACACTCTAAACAATAGTTTTCTAAAATAGATTTTAAAAACTCAAAAACAAAAATGCAATCAAACACACCATAACGCAGCTAACCCAATCCCACTCCACCCCTCAAGAAGCTGGAGTCCAATCAGTAAATCATGCCAACATAAGTAACATAAATAACATTTTCTAGAGAAACGAGTATTCTGCAGAAGTATGGAATGATTAGTACTAGAAGATAAAACTATGACAGAGGAAGTAACAAAAAATTACCTTATTCTTTCGCTTAAAATCTAGAAACTCACGAACAGTCATGGCTTTTTCTGCATCTGTGGCTTGCTCCATTACCTGAAACTTGTACCCCCAAAGTTAGAAAAAGGATGAAGAGGAGCGTATTTCACTGAAGATAATATTCTAGATCAATTAATCCCTATAACCTCCTAGCAACCACATCACAGTAACATTTGCTTAATTTAGCAAATAAACAGTTAGAATATATGGAAAATATTCAAAAATACCTTTTTCATATCTCACCAAACCTTAGTTTATCCTCCATCCAGTTACATTCTCTTACGATTAATTACCACATTTCTTAACCTATCATGACTTGTTTTCTTAATTATGAATCTATCAAACATATCAATACATACATTGTAATACATCTCACTTAATATCAAATAGCATTTCAACTCTTTTACCTCTCTGGCTCCGTCTATACTTAAACAACATAATTTCAACAGAAAGAATCAAAATGTCGGTTAAAATTACCTTTGTTGCACTTTTCTTCATTATAGCCTTGTATCCATCCTTGTCTAGTTTTCTTGCCTTATAAAGGGGCATAAGCAGTGATGCAACATAGTCCACAACAGCCTGTTTAATATGATCTGCTGCGCGGGAATGACTCTTTAGGGCATCCTTATTTACAGTAACCTGTGAAATAGAGCTCTCATTTGCAACACCATCACGCTTCCAACTCGGTAGCTTTGAACAGGCATTTGAGTCCTCCTCGTCCTTCAAGTGAATAGTTGGGTTAGAAAAATAAGAATCAGCTGCAGCTGCTTGAGATTGCCATCTCTCTATGGCATGATGATCTTTAATTGCAACACCACCAGCTGTGTCAATCCAAGCTTTTGTATATATACTGCTGTCCCCAGCAACACTTTCTCCTGAGTGCTCTCTGAAATTCAAATGGCTGGCAATCTCATTTGAATGACTCCTCTGTGAAAGGTTATCAACCGGCATTCTGGAATTATCAAGATTGACACAAGCAGCGGAGAAATCAACAGACCAATCCCTAACTCTGCAATTCCTAGAATCAATCTCTGAAATACAATCTTGCCTTCCAAAAACACCACCTGACCATCTTTTTTTACTATCACACTCATCATTTTGTGAAGACTGCTCACGTCTAGCAAATTTGTGGAATGAGGGTATCTTAGGAAGCTGTAACAGCGAATTGCATCTGGCTTCTGCAGAGGCATATGCCTGCAAAGAAGAACCATAGATTTTTTCAGCAAATATGACAACCACGGGATCTATCAAGAGGTATTACAATAATCATTGGATATTTTGTAGTACCCGATGCACTTCCCGGAAAACAAATATTTCAGACAAAAAATATAATCCTGGAAAATGACAACTTCTTAGTTAAAGACCTAGGCAAAATCCACATTTTTCCAATTATCCTATCTGCTTAAAAATAAGGGGGCATCAGGCACATATTATAATTTTGCACCTAAAAACTCATCATATTATAAAATATAACCAATTTAGCTTGAAACTATCAACTGATCTTCAGAATAAGCACTATAACAATAGACTCGTGACATTAAAACTAAAGCTCCAAGGGAAACAAACCTCAGCAGCAGCAAGAGCTTTAGCACGGGCAGCCTCTGCAGCAGCTATAGCAGCCTGTTCTTCTTCAGATATAGCACAGTGGCTATCCTCCTTCTCTGTAGCTACTCTGTCTATTGAACCTTTAGATTTGGAAGAACTGACTTCATGCCTTGAGTCATATGCTGCTGGTTGTCTTCCTTGTTTGCTTTGCAATTTCTTCATATGGGCATGGGAAGGTGAATTGCTTCCAGCAGAGGTAGGATTTAGCAAGCCTCCTTTATTCTCAATGGTACCATGATATGTGCCCAGAGGTGGTTTTCCCAAAGCTGAATCTTTTGCAGATTTTCTCTTAGATAAATCTAAGACAGTTGTTTGTTTTGGTAACTTCAATCCACCATTAGAAGCTTTTTCCTTGCGAAAAACTTCAAGCCATACATTGACCAACTGGCTTGCTATAGCACGAATATCACGGCTAGTATGCACACAAACTTTTTCCTTCACTGTTTTTCCCATTCCTACACCCAATAATAAAAAATAAATAAACACAAATACAGGGGAAACAGCAGACAATGTATTTCCATGTGACTTCATCCAACCAGAATCATCTACAGGACCATAAATATATCTTCCACTATAATTCCTAGTTTCATTAGGATGATTACTAGATAGGAATCGATAATAGTAAGTAAAGACACAAACTAGGTTTGACATCAATCTAAACGTATATCTCATAATATGGTACAAGAAAAATTATTTTCGTCTCACCCAAACCAAGTTCAAACCACTTGGCAACTATTTCTCCCTCAAAAGTAGTATAGAAAGGTATAGCACATAAGTAAATAAAGAAACCCACATGCAAAGACTACCGTAAATTAATGAAAGAAATAAATAACTACCTGATAATCGTACAGCAAGAAGATTAGTTGAAACACGGACAAGAAGTCGCAAACAGTGCCTCAAGAGTTGGGTCCCATCCTTTCCCATTGAGTCCTGCATTGAGATTTGAAGCCCATAAGCTAAGAAATTTCATAACCATAAGATCAATAGCATGTTAAGTCTAGCTTATTTTTAGGGAATAAACAGCTAGTTTTTTCAAAAACCCTCACAAAACTGACCAGAAATAAGTTACTATTTCTTCAAAATAAGCTGAACCAAACACACTAACAAGCTTTACTTGTAATAATGAAAATTGGATGTACTGTCAATCAAAAATAGATTACAACGAAGTCTGAAAATTGCAAGTGATATAATAATACCAGTATCCATGAATTGAGAATGGCTAGCCCCTCTTTACTTCCAGCAAAAGACTTCAAGTTTCCAACAGAAAGAGTTAACAATTGTTTGGCTACATGCAAGCGTCCACCAGTGGTTTTCGTATTAAAGAACATTTCCTTTAACAAAGCTTCCCGGGTTAAAATTTGAGCACCATCTAAAGAGTTCTTGTACATTATGTTAGAAAGTTCTACTGCATCAAGTCTCTTTATTATATCCCTCACTTCATCCCTTTCAGGATCTAACTGTCCCCGTGCAGCTTCTAATGCCTCCACCTCGGCAATATAATCATTTCCAGTGCTCAATATGTCAATTATGCGAACAGACTCTCTTAGGCCACTCATCATTGCACCACCAACAGTATCTGGGTGCTCTTTGCAGGTAGCTTCACCAGCAAAAAACAAGCAGTTATCAACTGGTCTCCCTAATATATCATAGTCTTCTCCTGAGGCTCCAACCTTAACGTAAGAATAAGCACCATAGCTAAAAGGATCCCTACCCCAATCAGTCACAACATAGGCAACGGGATCTGGAACTGAATCCTGCCCAAAAAGTTTTCGGAGAACCTTCAATGCATGTTTAACATGATCGGAAGAGCTCAAGCTTTGACCATCTATGGCTGCCTTACCAACCACTAATGCAATAAGGACAGGAGCCCCTACTGTTTTCCTGACATTCCAGAACATAAAGCAGTGACCTCTACTGTTTCTCTCTTCAGCTGTTGCTCCAAAGTAGTCCACAGCATCATCCCAAAATACACTAGGAAATTCCAAAGCCACTTTATTTAGAACTCCATAACCAAGACGCTGAACAGAAGAACATTTCCACTGTGGCAAAGGTGGGGAGAATTGTATAGTTTCAGCCTTCAAACAGCCAAGTGGAACAGTAACAAGGACAGCATCACCAAAGAACTCATTGCCATTTGATGTAGAAACTTTGACTTTATAACTCTGACCAGGCTCCCTGATCCCATATGACACATTTGTTACAACATGATTCAAGTGAATTGTATTTCCTTCTCCCAGAGACTCAACAACAGAACTGTAACCCCCTTTAATCATACAATGAGCTCCCCCAAAACCTCCATACACGTCATCTTGATTCCAGTAGGGAAGAGAAACATCATTAAGTGAAGCAGCACAACCATATTCCAAATGAGCAAAGTGCCAATCCATAACCCTTCTCTCCTGAGGACTCAAAATCTCCTCATCAAGCTTTTTTTCAACAGAACTGTCCCTTTTGGAATCAAATGGTCTATCTGCAGAATTATTTTGTTCAGTTTCTTCACTGCTTTCAGAGCGTGCCATACGCCGAATCTTGAGGGCATATTCTAAACCATCTTCAAGAGACATTCTCATTGCTTGTTCACCTTTCTGAGCGACAACCAATACCATGTCATCTATAAGGGTATTATATTCAGCTTCAAGTGCTTCATCCATATCTGCAGGAACTTTTTGTTCTGTCACTATGTCATAAAGAGGGCAATCACTGTTCAACACCGTCAACTCAAGGCCCAACTGAGCACAAATCAACGAGGAAGGATCTGGTCTTCTCTCAGTGGCCACATCAGCCTCAACACCAGTTATAATGCTAGCACCAAGATCAACAGGGACAGAAAGTGAGGAGTGATCAGTAAACACACGACCTCCTATCCTACCCCTAGCCTCAAGAACAGTTACAGGAAATCCCTGACGTTGCAAGTGGCGAGCAGCAGTTAGCCCGGCAGGCCCAGCTCCAATCACAATTACTCTCTTTCTAGGATCTAAATCAGACTGCAGATTGTCACCTACCTGACCACCCCAGACAGATTTAATGCAGGTAGAGTCATTGCTTTTCTCTTTAGCTACCAGAGACGTTAATCTGCAATCAGCAAAGTTGGAAGAAGGAACGGAACTGTCAATAGTTCCATCCTGAAACCCATCATTTTCCTGGTAATCAATTTTTTTTCCTTCTGCCTGTTGTGATATGTTTGGTAAATCCAACTTCACTTCATTACTGTGCCCCATGCCTTCTGTAGCTTCAGTTGTTAGGTCATTGCAATCCTTAGGTAGACCATTGTTAATCTCATTGAAAGTATCTGACATTTTCGTCTGCCCAACAAGAAAGGAAACTCCATCTTCAGAGTCAGCCATTGAAGCTGCGAGACTTTCCTCAAAACCTTTTTCTTTTACCAGTTTATAACAGTGCCTGGCACTACTTCCAACATTCTCCTTCTGGGAGGCAATTCCAACATTTATATAACCCTGCCAAAATGATATTACCATGTTTAAGTTTCAATTACCAGAAAATAAACACCAATATGCTGTAATTTTCAGCCAAAAAAAGCATTTAAAAGAAAAGGCTCAATTAGCCTATGTTTGGTAACAAACTACTTTCATAAACTAACCATTTTTTCTTTCAAAACCTCTCAAAAAGATAGCCAAATAGAAGTAAGTATTTCACTAAAAGCTGAAGCAAACAAAATAAATATCCATCCATATATTCTTCTAGTGAAGAAGCAAAGGAAACAAAACTGAAGGCCAACCAATACAACGAACAAACTTACATATTGATCGAGAAATGCATAGACCTCCCTAATAAGAGAAGAACGAGGACTTCCATCCTCATAATCAGTATCACTAACTCCACATTCAGCAAGAGGCAATATCCGTGTGACATCTCGGCTCCAAAGACTTAAAATTTGATTTCTGCGATGAATAAAAATGAGGTGAAACTCATTACAACAGGTTACCTAGTTCAAAATAAGCGTCAAAGAGACGTTGAACAGTCCCAGATTACTCCTCTCAGCATGATATTCAATGAGAAGTTTAGAGTACTCGTCTATGACAAGGTGCTTCTACAGATCAAATATCATATGCTACTTGAATAAAGGAAATCCAAGATTATATAATCATAAAAAATATCTCAAGTGTTTACACTTAATATTTAATGACCCAGCCCAGCATTACCAAACACCCTCAAAAGTTATTCCTATTCTCAGCAGGAATAAGATAATCCCAAACAGAATAAAATACCTACACAACAAAAATTAGTTACAAAAAAAATCCAGATAAACAAAATTAAATACCATAAATAAAATAATGAAACTAAACAGTTCAATCTATATCACACACCAATCTAGTTTGAGCCAAAACCTGTTTAGAAGCAACCCCAATAAACAGCATAATCCTAATTCAAAAAGTAAAGTAAATATAACCTAATAAGCTGCTGCAATATGCTCATTCGAGTTTACAAGACCACTTTACAGATTTTTGAAAGAGATTCCAAATCCTAAAACAATAGGGATAAAAAACTAAATCCCGTGATTCCCATCAGTTAAAAACGAAATCAGTACAAGGCATTTTATCAAAGAAATAGATTGATGATGATAGCATTATATTGTACAACTAGTAAAATATTAAACAAAATAATAGAAAACTTCTGAATATAATAAATTAACCGTAGTTAAGGTTAGCAGAATGTGTATGTGTAACAACAGAAGTATTCCCAACTCACCACTAGCAAATCATGTTGAAAATGTAGAAGACAAGTAGTTATGAAAACATATACTTAAATCTGTCTATGAAAAGATATTGCAAATAAACTTTTAAAAGAGATAGAAGAGGAGAGAAGGAGGGTGATGTTATGACCAATAAGCAATAAATATATTATAAAGAGGAACACACAACCACAGAATATACAACTAAACATGAATTTCCACATAAACGAAAAAAGAGGGAGGGAAATTCCGTAGAATATAGGAAGTAGGCATGGTAAACTTTTCCTGTTCCAGCAAATACAGGAGGAAGGCCTTTCTTAACCAGACACAAACAAATATCAAATCAGAAACAATGGCCAACAAGGAGAACAAAATTGAACCAACAAACAGGCATCTCACCAAATTTACGAGTTTCTTTGTAAATGTTCACTAAAAAGTTGTTCACCTCCCAACCCAACTAACTATACATGTGAATCATTAACCAGAAACATAGCCACATACAGCAAGAGTTCAATATCCAAATTTCATGCTTAAGCAGCTAAAATGAACAACACGTTCAATCATCACTCATGACAGTTAATTTTCATGTTTAAGTAACTAAAACAAATAACACAATTGATCATCAGTCACAAAGAATGAAAAAGTATTCTCTGTATTTCAAGCACAGGACAACAAAAACCCAAAAATATTGAAGAAAGAACAACTGTGCTGAAAAAGGAAAACTGCAAACTTTCTGAACACTAGGAAAAAACAATTGCAAGCAAAGCAAATGAAAAAGACCTGTTTGAAAACTTAATTACCTGCAATCCAAATATTCCTTGAGACCACCTTTTCGCTTCAAGATCTCTTTAAACTTTATTTTCTCGATTGGACCTGCTTTACGGGCTTTCAGCCCAGCTGATACCGCTACTACTGCAACGTTTTCAGATTCTTCACCGGTATTCAAAGAGGTATCATGCTTCATTCTTGTCCTAAGAGTGCGGTCAACATCTGTCATAACTTGACTTTCATTTAGAGTTTGATCATTAATTAAAACCTCCCAATCAGCATCCCCCTCATATGTCATGTCTCCATGCTTACGCATTTTGGTCTTTCGCACCACCCGTGTAATGCCTGATATCTTACCATCGTTATCAACAAAATCAGAGACAGAGGTATGGTATTCTGCAGAGTTCCCATTTTCATCTGGAATTGAAGATTGAAGAGAGGATCCATCCGAATGAACTGGATCTAAAACTGAGCTACATTTCAGAATTGAAACAGTGGGGCCTTTTGGAATATTGCAAGCTTCTATAGGTTTCTCTGGGTGATTTGAGCGAGCATCCAATTCAGCTTCATTCGACACCATAGAAGAACCACTGACAGTTACATCATTTCTCTTAGGTGAAAAACCTAGAACAAAATCTTGCACTTCAGCTTTTGTATCTAAATTACTATAATCACATAAATTTCCATCAGAAACAAACTCGGTTTCTGATTTTCCACCTCCATCTACTTCCAAGTGGCATCCAGATAACTTTAGAGCTCCATTCCTTGAGGATTCCTGAAAACCTTTTCCAGAAACCATATCATCATTCTCTTTCAATACATTTTCTGTTGATTTAATCAAGGGTTCAGTGTGCCAAGATGTCAAGACATTTCCTTTTCCAGCAGAAGTAGAAACATCATGTTCTGAAGCACTGTTGCATGCCTGTACTAGTTCATCAGTCAATCTATTCTCAGGCTCTCCGACCTCTGTAAGTTGGCTTTCCCCTTCCCCCACTTTTGAGAGATAGGCAGTATCAACTATTTCATCGAGTAACATGGAAGATAACTTATGTAAACCACCACTGATAACAACGCTTTCCTGCAATGCAACCTTCTGGTCAGAATCACAAGAAATATCTTCAGCTTTTAGAGCACAAGAAAATTGCTTCCCATCTTCATGATAGACATCTTTTGGCTGATTCAATCCATCTGGAATGTCCAAATCACATTCACCCTTCGCAATTTCCTCTTGAAAACAGTCATTAACACACTTCTGATCCTCCACCACAGATGTTACAACCGGTTCAGACGCTTGAGGTAAAGCATCATCAGACATGGCATTCCCCCCAACCAATTTCGAGCCAGAAGCAGATCCGGATCTACTTTCAACCACAGAATCCACAGCTTCCACAAAACCACCAGGGCTCAACCCACTATCCACCTTCTGAATCCCCCTTTTCTGTCTCGAACCCACACGAGATTTCCTAGCAGAACTAGACTGTGCCTTGTGAAAAATCGCAGACAACGAATCCTCCATGTGTTGATCAGAAGAATCCTGCATCTGCATCTGCATGTCCACACCACCAGGCACCAAGGCCACCCCTTTCTCATCCTTACCCTTAGCTCCCAATCCAACCAAATCTTCGTCAGACACATGCAAAGCAGGACTTGGTCCTCTTGCAACCCCAGATCCCTGATCTCTCTTAGGACCCTTCAATCTCTTCCTAAAGCTAGCCAAGGTATCATTATCATCCATACCCCCCAAATCCTCCTTCTCCCTAACAGCCTCACCACTGCCACTACCCTTCCTCTTGGCCCTCTTCAGCTTGAAGATTGACCCAATGGGCTCGTCGTCGTCAGAGTCAAAACCAATTTCCTTCTTGGATCGCTTCTTCCTGGTCCCAGACCTAACATCCTCTCCCTCCATTCGCAACCCTAGGTTTTCCAAACAACAATTTCAGAACGATTCCTTTACGCCGTCGCTTTCCTCCACTTCTCCATCACCAGATTAACACCCCTCGCGCTTCAATGAACATAATCCAAATCCTAATTGAAGAAAATCGAGCAATATAATAACATAGATAGATAGTGAAGAAACAGAAGCTGAATAAAAAAAATTAAGAAAAATCACACAGCACACTTAAATGGATAGGGAAAGGTAAATGCATATAAATGTATAAAAATAAAAAAGAGGTAAAATAGTGAGGTTCTCGCACCTGTGTTCTGCAATTGCTATTATCTTACGTTCTCTCTTCAATCCTCGTAGACAGAGAAAGAGACTATGGTGTCTCTCTGTGAACTGCGCACGGTAACAGAGTAACGGCTTCTCACGGCAAGGGAAAAACGTTCATGACCTTAACCGTGACCACTGAGCAGAAGAATAATAATAATAATAATAATAATAATAATATTATTATTTAAGATTGGCACAGATACTTCGAAAATTATGCCTTTTTATTTCAAATATTAAAAAGCATTTGTCAAAATAAACTACGTTTGATAACAAGAAATAAAAGAATAATTATTAGGTTTATTAAGAGAATATTAGTTTGGTAGGGTTCATATATTTAGATTTAGCATCTTCACTCTAATGATTTTATGTTTAAAAATTATAAATAAAAAATTGTAACAAATGGTTAGTAATATAAAAATCTGTCTTTGGCTACAAATTATGAAATACTAAAATATCAAATTGCACAATGATTTTATTATAATTTAATATTTGAGATTTACATCTAGTTATCTCAAGAACATGAGCTTTTCATTATAATTCAAATTTTGATTTTGGATTTAGGGTTTAGGATTATTTTCACTGTCTTGTTTAATTGTTTGCAAATTGATTTTGTTTATTTGTAAGAAATTATAATTTTGAGCTAATGAGATAAAATAACACATTTCAACAAATTCTACATAACTAGAAATTTCAACGAAAAAAATTGTCTTCTTCGGCTTAAAATTGTAGTCATTATTCCTATTCCCGAACAGTGTTTCATTATTCCTATTCCTAATTCTTAATCTAACTTAGATACAACTATCCCTAAAAAATAAGTTAAACCCAAAATGGCACTGGGCTTGAGCTTCACAAGTTGAGCAAACGAGCTAAAGCCCAATCACTTGCAAAACAGAGAGCCTTTTTGCTTCCTTCACCCCCATAAATACTACATGCAATCCCATAAATTTTAAAATGACTATTCTACCATTCATGGTTTATTTCATCCAACTAGACATAACATTCTTTTGGAATACCTATTCCAAAAACTTTGCAGAAGAAGTTTTTCAAAATATATATATATATATATATATATATATATATATATATATATTACATTATTTAGGAATAATCATCTGAAAAAAAATGTTTTGAAATTACCGATACAAAACATTGTCAAAGCACTCAGCTTCCAATGAATCATGTAATTCAAAAACATTGCAGAATCTAAAAAGTTAAAAAAAAAAACAAATTACCTCCAAAAGTGATTTGATGGTTGTAAAAGAGAAGAGAAAAGAGACCTAGAATAGAGATAGGAAAGAAATAGATTTGGAGATTAAATTATATCTCTAGGATAATTCAGTCTTTATGTTGTTAGTACAAAAGTGCAAGTACTGATTATGAAGGTGCAAGAAGCAAAAGCTGAGAAGAAAAATGACAATTTCTTCCTCCACTTTCATACCTTTTAGTTGCACCTCCATAGTTTTTTTTAATTTCAACAATACCTTTCTGAATATAGTGGAGAGTATGATGTATTATTCTTCATTTTTAAGTGGTTGTGGTTGTCTATGATTGTTGGTGATAAACATTTATGGTTGAATTAAGTTTTGTGGTGTTTTTAACGATTGTGACTAATGGTGGATATAAGTACTTGAAGTAAGTTTTGTAGTGTTTTTATTGATGGTGATTATGTTTTTACTCTCTTTTTTATTTCATTTTTTAGAAGGCACAAATTCCAAAAAATTACTAGCGAGATGCAAAAATTGAGTACAAAACTCAAGAAAAAAAAAAAAAAAATATATATATATATATATATATATTTAAAAATATAAAAAAAAAAAAAAAAATATATTTTTATTTATAAACTAAAAAATAATATATATATATATATATATATATATATATATATATATATATATATATATATATATATATATATATATATATATATAACACA
>Ga0123342_1001288_pt1 | contig 42082 bp, 18 predicted proteins | sample Turbeawhitnodule_FD_89960 | JGI IMG/M metagenome (GOLD analysis project Ga0123342, IMG submission 89960) | Root nodule microbial communities of legume samples collected from Mexico - Turtle bean Mexico white nodule | ecosystem: Host-associated > Plants > Roots > Nodule | place: Mexico: Nepantla...
AACAAAAAGTTATTTTAATTTATACAACAAAAACTTAATTTCATTTATAGAACAAAACATATATTTAATTTATACAACAAAAAATAAATACATAATATTTTTAAAATTTAAATATGTATTTTTCTTACCCAATTATTATTTTTCTACATCTTTAAATTCTTTATAAACTTTATAAGATAATTTCTTTAAATAATTTAAATTAAACACTTAATCAATTTAATAAATTTAATTTAACTAATTTATATCTAAATATTTATTATAATATTATAAATTAAATTAAATTAAAATAATTAATTTTTAAAAAAAAATAAGTATTTTATATAACATTTATAAATTTAATTACATTTTTTCTTTTACTCAATTATTATTTTTTAATATTTTTCAATTCTTTTTAAATTGTTTAAGATAATTTTTTTAAATAATTTAAAAATAAACACGTAATCAACTTAATTTAACTAACATATATCAAAATTATTAAAATCAAAAAAATTATTATAATATTAAAAAAAATTAAAATAAATACAATAAACAAGTAAAAATTATAATATTTATTATCATGTTATACATTAAATAAATATAAAATCAATAAACTCTAATTATGCGTGGACTATAGCTCACGCTTCCTATTATTTGCATCAGCTTTGCGTCGGTCGTAGCCCACGCAAACTGGAATTTTTATTTATTTATTTAAATCTATACATGCGTCCATTATGCGTCGGATTGCCAAAAAAAATGACTTTTGCGTCTACACTTAGCCCACACACGCACATGGAAGCTAAATCACCGTTTTCTTGTAGTGAAGCATGCATGCGTCTAGGATTCAATAGGAAGGGAAAGAATAATCAATCTGTGTTTCTGAAATTTCTGAAAAGAATATGCATATGGAATATCAAAACAAGTTCACTCACAATATCCGCCCTTCAAGGAAGAGAAAAAAGATTATCAATTCCTTAGGAAAATGTGCATTAATTTCACATTTTTCAAAGAAATAGAAGAAGCTCAGAGGATAAGGGAAGAAGAACAGTGGGACACAACCAGGTTCTTGAAAAAGAGCAAGCAAGACATATTTTATCAGCTAGAATCAAGAACCATCAAAGCTGAAAGAAGGGTAGAATTGCTTCCAAGAGTATTTTAGGATTTAAAAGCAGAAATCCATAAGAGGTAGTGGGATAAGATTATCACTCCTTGTACTTACTTCCTTGAGGACATAGTTGGAGAGTTTTATGCAAATGCTTACATTGCGAGCTTTAATGAAGCAACAATAATATCTTGGCTAAGGGGAGTGCATGTTTGCTATGATGCAACAGCTATAAGAAGGCAGATTCACATTAATCTGGAATTAACAGAAGAAATCCTAAAAGAGATTAATCCAAAAAGGAAGGATGATGCAATCCAAGTTCTTGATTATTGATTGGAATGGAATGAGGCAACAGAATGCTTTGATGATGAAGAGAAGCTAATGGAATTGAGGGAGCTAGGTGTGGTAGTGGTGAGTGCAATGAATGGGAAGGAGGTGTGGCCAACCTTCCCAGGTTCACTAGACCAAAGGAGGCTTACTAGCAAATAGAGATTTGGGAGAGAATGAGTTTCTATTTCAAAATACTTCATTCAATATATGGCAAATCATCCTACATGAGGTTTATTTGAGGTATTTATAGATGAAGAGGGTGAAGGTAGCTTTCTTCTTAAGCTACCATAATCCTAGTTAAGCCAGCTTAACTATGGTCAAGTTTGGTGGCTTAAGGAGGGGCGTATATGTCCTCTAAAGATGCTCTAGAGACCCTTGCTTGTGTGACAAGTGAGGGTTTCTAGAGTATATTAGATTCATCTATAAAATACTCTTGAAAGTAAATGACAATACAGGTCTTATACATGAGTATTCTACTATATATACAGAAAATTATTTTATCTTTATTCTTGAGTATGGTGGCTTGGATGGTCCTCCATCATTCACCCTTCCTTCAAAAGGATTGGTTTGAAGTGTCACCTTATCTGAAATGAATGATTTTAAGATCCTCCTTATTCATGAACTTACCTTATAAAGATAGCAAACATAAGCAGAATGCAAAAGACTAGAAGTTGATGGATATGGAAATATAAAACAAACAATGTATATGGTAGGTACCTTTATGGGGGTTTTTATTTCCTAAGGTAGGAAAATAAAATACCATAGAGAATGGAGAAAACCTTGTAGAATAAAAATAAATATAAGAAGAAGAAGAAGAAGAAGAATTACCTCGATTAGGTGATACAAGTATGCAGTTAATTTTTGTGTCAAGGTAAAATGGTCATCTGATTTCTTTGTGTTTGAAGTGTAAGATTTTCTTAACCAAGTTTTGTTTTTAGTTTACTAGTATCCTCTCTACCCAATGTTCTTTGTCCTATATGTGAACTTTATGAACTCTTATAATCCCAAGAAGCTCATCCCACGTCGAGGTCTCTAGCCTCAGTAATGGCTATTATTTTGGGTTCCTAAATCTTGGCCATGTTGCCCAACTTCAGATTTATTTGCACTTTGGAGAAGCTTTACCCAAGGATGCCTAAGGACTTCTAATCCATTATAAGAAATTGCATTCTTCAAAACATGTCATCTAGGTTTTATTGCCTTCGTAATGAAAGATTCATATTCGAGTAAGAGTGACCATTTTTCAAATATGAACTTCTTCATTTCCTTCATAGTTAACCACTAGAGAATCCTATATTCCCTTTGTAGTCTTTAATATGCACACTTCCTTGAATTCATTTTTGGAACTCCAAGGAATGCAAGAGGGAGAGATGCTCCTTCTGTAGTCAGTTGTGGTTCCATGCTTATCATGTTCGACGTAAATTTATGTCGAGTAGTACATGGTCTGGCGTAAATTTTGTACATTTTTACCTCTTTTTCTATTACAAAATTATGTTTGTTGTGTTGTGGTTTATCTTAAATGAAAAGTTTTTACGTCGAAGGTTGGTTCAAACATAAATTTACGTCAATGTGCTAGTGTAAGAGAGTTGAGTGAATATTTTCTATAAAATTGATATATATTCATAAACTTTTAGATCTAATTTAAAATATTAAAAAAAAAATACGATTAATTAATGAATATTTGATCACTTAAACATATATACACATATTCATTGTATGAGTGCACCCGATGTTATGCGATTTAATTTAATATTATGTTGATACATGTCAAGATATCTCATATATAAATATATAAAGATATAATACAAAAGGGAATAATAATATCTAAATATTATATCAATTGAAGCAGGTTAATTCTTTTATATTATGAGTCATCAATAGTTTTTCGAACAAATATTTTTGAATAAAAAAAGGCCAATCAATTGAAAATTCTAACAAGCCCACACCATAACTCATATATGACTCTAGATATTCATATCTAATCTCAATCTTGCATTTTCTCAGTTGTAATCCTTGCCCTTATCTAGTTACTATCTTTGGAAGATCTCAAGTACAACTATACAATCCTTAAGCGGAGATCTTTATCAAGAAAAATACGCTTACCCATCTTTCATGGAAATTTAATTAAAGGTAAAAAGTAACCATATCCTGCTAGTGACTAAATCTCGTATCAATTAACTTTTATTATTGTTTATTTCTGGTGAACAGCATAATTAACAAATCACTCTGGGAAAACAAAGGTCTAAGAAGAAGTAGAACAGAACAAAACACAATAATTTTGCTCTCTTTGATTCGACATTTGCAGCGAATGGGTCGTTCGAGTGGTTTCTGTCTCTTTCAAATTTGCTAAAATTTTGTCCCCACATCGTTATCGTAATTTAAGACCTATCTGGTTAACAAATTAGAGGTTACTGTGATATTTTTCTTACGATTTCGTTACAATAATTAGTAAATTTATCATATAATAATTTATAATTAATATATAAAACTATTTTATAGGATTACTGTACAGTTTATTTTTTCATAAAATTTTGCATAGCAAAAACAAATAATAATAATAATAATAATAATAATAATAATGCATGACCTTCCCTATATTTTGGGGCACAATTAATTAGCTTGAGTAAAGAAAACAGAAATTACATAAATAGTGAACCAAATAAGTTAAATATAACTGTAATAGGCATCGATATCTACACAGTCTCTCTGCCCCTTTTTCACCATTTACTAAGTTTACACGTAAAATAGAGAGAAATAGAAATTAAGGCAACAACACTGATCTTCCATCAAACTTCGGAACTCTCCTCCTCTGTTTTCTTGTTGTTACTGTTGTTGTTGTTGAGTTCCGTTTTGTCAGGCTTCTCCTCATCTAGTTGGTCTTCCTTCTTCTCCCCAATCTCTACAACTCCAGCTTGAGGGTTCACTTCTTGTTCTTGATTCTCAGCAGACACCGTTGGAGCAACGTTTTCATTGTTGTCGATATCCCCTTTATGTTCTGGTAGCTTCTCGTCCTTTAGGGTCTTGTTGTTTCTGTACATCATGTAGAGAACGATCTGAATGACTCCAAATGTTAACCCCACAACGTTCGGCAACTGTCCAAGAAAAAACCAGAAGACAGTGTCATATGTGTGCACATGAATTATCCTAAAAGACAAAATAGCAGGTACTGGAAAACACATAATAGCTCGTGTATGAACATGAACATGAACACATTACCGTCACATAGATATCCTTCAACGAAATACCATATAACAGCCACATGATTGCGCTCAACAGAAGGAGCATTGAAAGAGGGAAGGGAAGGAACTCTACGCTTTTGGTCCGAATAACCACCCTCTGAAAATGTAAAACAAATTGAATTAACCATGCGCTCGTGATTAGTCTAGATATTTACGAAGAATATACTTTAAAATATATCAACAGGAAGACTAATTAATTTAAGAGCTTCATTTTTATGCATGTGGGGTACAAATCAAATCGTAGATTGAATGAATTTTGAAGTAATTATTATTATAAACATAATCAAATTTCTTATACAGTTTTTAGTAAAATAAAAGTGCGTCCTACTGTGTTTTCTTAGACCATTTATTCTTAATTTAATAACACGTGACATGATGAGATTAAAAAAAGAAAGAAGGTTCTAGTTTGAAGTAATATATATATATACAAAATATACTCACAATAATGCTTAAAGGTGCTGCAAAAACACTAGTAGCAAAGACCACGCAAATCCATCCTAGAAGCTTGACACGGCCTGCCCCTTTTGCTAGTAAGTGGGTTAGGAGGACAATCGTGCAAAATCCTCCAAAATTGAACAAAACAATCATCCTCAATGTCGACATCTGAAAGTTCAGAAACAGTCTCAGATAATGTTACAAACCATCTATAACCAATGAGGAATACAAAGTGGGAAAATTCATAATATTTAACCCTTGTCTAAGATGTACTAATTGTATATGTTTACCCGAGCTTTCTTGGGGCAGTAAGTGAGAAATATGGCAAGGTAAATTGTCTCAATCACACAACCGAATGAATTGATGGTGATAAGAAGCGTTTCTCCGGTCTTCACATAGGCATAGAAGATCCAAAGCATTGCACTGAAGAGTGCAGCAACATATGGAACTGATTGGAACCCTTCGGTTGATTTCTTCTTACAAACTCTATAAAATGTTGGTCTGCAACATGTGTTTATTTTTATTTTCATCAGTAAAATGTCGGTATATGATTATATAGTTTTCATATGTCAGACAAATATGAATCAAAAGTAGATTGAATGAGCATTCAGACTTACAGTGGTGCCAAAAAGCACACGAAGGAGGCAACATTACCTGCAACATTTACAAGAAAATCAGAAGAATGTCACATCTTCTGTAAACTTCACAGGTATGTGTGTGTGCGTTTATATATGTGCAGAATAAGAAGAGAGTGAAAATATAAAACTTGTGTGTGGATAGATACCTAGAACCCCAAAGAGGAAACTCAAAGGACTGTGAGACATGGCCTTGGATTTCTCTCTCTGATTTTTCGTTCCTTGTCTGAAGGGAGAGAAGGTTGGAAGGTTAGAAAAGAAGAAACTAAGTAGCTATAGCTTAATTTCTGTGTCTCACAACTGCCACGAGTATTGAGGAGAACGAGGCACTATATATATATAAGGATGTGGCTGGCTCATGCACGAGGGAATGGATGGGCATGTAAACTTTGCATGGACAGTATGAAACTATGAATGATTGCTTTTCAACACATTGTTTTGAAAGCCACACAGAAGCCAGAACAAAATTTGATGTTTTTTTTCTGAAAAAAAGAGTATTATATATTTTTTAAGGTTATTATTTTATGTTTCAAAACTAAGATTATTTTCTTAAATAAATAAGTTTTTTTTTAAAATAAACTTCTAAGAAAAAATATTTAATAATAACTCCCTAAATTAAAATAGAGAGGCTATTTAATTTTTTTTAAAACCGACCAATAGACAATTAATATTCTATATCATTACTACTTCTCATATATTACATTAAAATCGTTCTTAAAACGAGAAATAATAATGATGAATCAATATAACTAAAGTAGTAAATGATAAATAACAATGATGAATACGATGATTTTGCCAACTCAATATGTTATTGTTGTTATTGTAAGTGTAGTTGATGTGTCGTTCTTCATTTAATACATGGGCCAACCCTTTACTCAATACCACTTACGTACCTAATATGTCTTCTTTGAAGTCCTTTCTTTTCGCAGCCTTGAACACCACCTCTCCCTTCCTAGTGAGACACATCTCCATTATTTGCATTTCCTTCATCACTCAAAACATTCTTCTTTAGACATTTTTTCAAGGATGTAACTTTTCTTTTCATTATTCTTATTAAAATATTGTTTTATGTGTTCTATTAAATAAAATGATGTCAATAAACAAAGATATGAATCACTGAATTGACAATAAAAAATATTAATAATATTTTATAAAAAAAAATAAGTATAAAAGTTAAAATATAATAAATTTGATTTCTCTTATTTTTATTTGGGCATTGTCTGCCCAGATAACTTAAAATTGTTTATGTTATTCCTATAATGTGTAAACACAGAAAATTATACCAATCATTTATCATGAGCTGTATAACTTATTTTTATTTAAAGTAAATTGGAGAAGTCCATTTTGTTTATTGGTTATAATCTCCCTTTTAATTTTTATATATAATATCTTGTTGGTACTTCAATGTACACATGGCCACCAAACTCTCCTACAGGCGAATCACCTGCACTATTATCAAAAGGTAACCCATTAGGTCAACATAATTTCATGATTTAGAGATGAAAACAGGACACGCGTAAAAATAATGTGATTAATAATATTATAGTCATTGTACTATTGCTTTAGGAGTTTGGGATACACTTTTTTTAATTTTTTTGGCTGAATGGTTTATGATTCATATATTTAATACATATCTTGATGAAACTTATTGTGCTATTGCGTTCTATCTCATAGCTTTGGACTGTCACGCGTGAAACAGTGGAATTCAAAGTCCTCTCGACGATTAACCAAGTGGTACCTCTCATCCGATGACACTTATATGTATCTACTAGTTTCATAATATTATAGAGGAAAATCACTTGCTTTGCACCTGGTTTTGATGGAGATTACATAAAGCATGTGTTTTCCGATGAATACAAAATTTCAGATGAAAAGCCAGATTTTTTAAAGTAAGCAAAAAGAAACATATTTAAAGGGTATCATATATAGTGCATGTCGTTAGTTACTCGAGTTCATTTTTTTAATATATAGTTAGTTTAAGGTTTGATGCTAACAATCTATGTATCACAAACTACATGTAGGACAGACACTGACATGGACACTGATACGACACAGACATAAAGATATGTATAATTTTTAAAATATAGATACGGAGACACGGATTTATATATTATATAATTATGAATTATATAAATTGATAATAAATATTTATGTGCACAAGTATGTTTTCGTGTTTTTTAGCAGAAAGATATTTTTCATTGTTAGTTCAAAAAGATTTGTTCCTTATTTATCATACTAAAAATTCATACAATAAGTTTAAATTTTTAGAAAATTAATGTGTTTCTTCTTTTTAAAATTGTGTTAAAATCATGCTAGAATTGTCAGTAACCCAATAAATATTTTTTGAATCAGACACTTTACTTATAAGTGTCCTACAAGTGTTTTTTTGAGTGTCGATGTCCGATACGTGTATCTGACACAGACACGTCATTTAAAAAGAATGTCTAAGCCTCACTAATTAGATATCAGAATATATTTTTAACTAATCATTATAAAATAAAAAGATATTTGATAATGTTGTAATTGAATGATAATATGTATAAAAATATTTATGTTGTTAATGCATAATATTTATTCCAAGAAATAAAGTCATATACTTCTTGTCAAAATATAAGTATATAACACATTTGTTAAAATGATTACGATAGTTTAACGAAAATAGTACACATTATTTTTTATATTGTAGCATGTACTTCATGATACACGATAGCAGAATAACTCCCTGAATATGGGATTTATAAATTAATTGCGATTAGTGACGGCTAACTTTAGTAGGTATAATTGAACTCCAAAGTGGTGGGTGATTATTAAAATAAGAGGCATAATTAACAAGGTGGTTAACATTTTTAAGATTTTGAAAATCTATCGGCGTTGATATTATAATAGTTATAAGAGGCTTTTTAATGTAATGGTCGCATGATCTCAACATATAAATAAATTACTCAATCTAGAATATTTTTAATTTTATATAATTGATTATATGAATTATTTATTTTGATTGTGTAAGTTTTAAATATTGCATAAGTTCAAACACGATACATAAGGTTATTAAAGTATCTGTTTCACCTAAATTAATAAATTTATAATTGCCTAAAAAATTTATCAATAATAAAAAAAAAGTTATAAATAGGAATACTCCACCCGTATATATAAAAACTCCTAACCAATGAGACATGACTACTACGCAACCTTGTATATATATACTACAAGAAAATTATGAAATAGAAATCAATTTTAGAAAAAAAAAATAATTAGTTCCTATAATGACTAAACTAGAGACCATTTAAAAGACTAAAAATATTGTTGGTTTCTATTATTATTAAATAATTTCTAAATTGGTATCCAATTAGCTACCACGGTTTTAACAACCAATTATTTAGATTTTAAATTTGGTAACAAAAATCTCTGTAGCTAATTAGATACCAATTTAAAAATCATTTAACAATAATAGAAACTAATTTAAAAACCAAAAGTTTTGTTTAGTTTCTAAAATGTTCTCTAATTTAATTACTATAACAACTAATTATTTTTTGTCTTTAAAATTGGTTTCTATTTCATGATTTTCTTGTAATGATACCTTGATTTTCCAACTTCACATTTTTCTCAAATAGAATTCTTATTTTACACACTAGAGATTTTTCAGTCTATAATGCATTGACAAAAAAAAGCTTGAACTCGCTTCTTCCCAAAGCAATAACATAAATACCTATAACCTAACTGCCTAAAGACAAACTGACAATGCTTTTCAAGTCATATTTAATGCATAGGACCTTGATAAAATGTGGAACTAGAGCAAGACATCTTTTAATATCTGTTCCTTGCTACTCAAGAATTCAAACCACGAAAGAAGTTGAGATAAGAAGACCCTCTAGCACCTTTTTTTTCTCATTGTGACAGAAGGGTTAGTTGGGGTAGTAAGGAAGGCGATTAAGAAAGAGTTGTTAGAAAGTTTGGATATCGGAGATAGCTCCATAAAAGTTAATATGCTTCAATACGCGGATAATACGTTATTTTTTTGCAAAGTGAAAGTGAAAAGTGTGTTTGTCATCAAGGCTATTTTAAATTGTTTTGAATTAGTTTCAGGTTTAAAGGTTAATTTTCATAAGAGTAATATTGATAGGGTGGGAAGCAGCTTAAATATGTTACAACGATGTCCGACTATCTTGAATTGCAATATGATGAAGATTTCATTTAAGTATTTGGGCATGCTTGTAGGAGAATGTTACAAAAGAAGCAAGTTTTGGGAAGGGATAGTGGAAAGCGTGAGGAACAAATTAGGAAGATGGAAAGGCAAGTTTATTTCTATGGTAGTAAGACTCTGTTTGATAAATTTTGTGTTATCCTCTCTCCCCCTATTTTATTTGTCTTTGTATAAAATATCAGCTATGGTGGTAAAGGAAGTACCGAAGTTACAGAGAAATTTCTTGTAGGGCTACGGCTCGAATGGAAGGAAAATAGTGTGGGCTCCATGGAAAAAGGTATGTGATTCGAAGGAAGAGGGAGGATTGTAAATGATAAAGATTAGACGATTCAACGTTGCTTTGTTAGGAAAGTGGATATGGCGTTTGGGGTATGAGAAGAAGGGCATGTGGAAAGAAGTGTTGGAATAAAAATATGGAGGCTGGAGGGATCTTAGAAATCAAATGAATAGTATATTAGATTCGCTTTGGTGGAGGATTTGGAAGGAAATGTGGGCGCTTGAGGGTTGGAAAGGAAAGTTTGAGGACAATTGCATATGATATGTTGGGAATGGAAGAGAGATAAGGTTATGGGAGGACAATTAGGTTGGAAATACAAATCTCAAGGCCAAAATTCCAAAGTTTTTCTCAATCTATTCTTATAAGAAATAAGAAATACGTAATCTTTTATCAAGGTTTGAATTTAAGTGTATTATTTTCATGATATAAGAAAAAACGTAGGTCTTACTGCTATACAAGAATTGTGTACGAAGCACAAAATAAAAGAAAATTTTAAAATAATTTCATCTGATAGAATTGTGTTTTTATATATTTTTTAATAATGTTTATAAACTTTATAAGATTTTTTTTTATTGATAAAGAATAAAATAAATAAATTAAAATATTTGACGGGTGTATATAAAAAAAACGTTTAAACCCTATTCGTTTCCGTACATTTATATACTACATAAATAATCCAGCATCTTATGAATGATATAAGTTTGTACTTATTTAATTCTTCTAAAAAATGAATACTATATAATTAATAAATTAATTAGAAAATCGTGTAAAATTTTTGCAAAGATTCTTCCCCCAACAATTAAGCTATAGCGTAGCCTATCGCATTAATTGTGGATTTAAGCAATCAATTCAAATTAGAATTATACTGCGATATTATAGGCTAAGAAGCAAACCTTTAGATGATTACACTACAGAGTTGTTGTATACGCGTTCTCTTTACAGTGACCAAATTCTTTTCAAAAATCTTAAAATCAATTTTTATTACACTTTAAAAAAGTAAAATATAGTAAAACTGGCAATATTTATGATAAGAAGATTTAAAAGGTTGGAGCACCCATTTTACTTTAATTAATTTTTTATCGATAAAAAATATGGTAAAAAAAATCTGTTTTGGTGGTGATTTTAGAATGGTTGACCACAAAAGCAGAGTAAATGGAATGTAACCCAACTCTAGAAAAAAGGGAAGCAATATGATTAATAGTGATTTAGAGGTTTTTTCACAAAACGTACGGGTATAATTTTTTTTCAAAATTATATAAATAAATACTTTTAAAAAAAATTATATAAATAGACAAGTCCTACTTTCTAATTTTAAAATTATAAAATCGTTTGTAAAAAAAAAATATACTCTAAAAACAGTCTTTTAATTTATTTATTTTTACAAAAACTCTTACTTAAAGACAACTTCACTTTTTTACTTAAACTCTTCACTTAAAGACAACTTCGTCCACAAGTACGACTTCTCCTTCATTTTAATTTTTTCAATTTTTATGTTTTTCAACTTTTATATGAATATCTTCTGGATTTTCAAATGCCATTTTAATAATTTAATTTATGACGTTTTTTATATACTTTAAAAAAGTCTTATTTTTGGCATATTTTTTAATAATTCGATTAATAAATTAAAACTGTTTTTAATTTTCTTTTGCTTTTATTAACCATTTATAGAAATATTTTTATTTTAAATTATATTTAGATAATTTGATTATTAAAATTTATATGTGATTTTTCTTTATTATATATATATATATATATATGAATATTTAAAACTATATGATAATATTTTAATATTTCAATTTTTATTTATTAATTAAATAACTAAATAAAAGTTTTTAAAATAATTAATTACAAAAATTTAATCAAAAGTGATGTAGTATATAATACGACTTCATTCAAAATAAATAGAAAAAATAGAAATAAAACTGTATATTTAAAGCACGATATTTTTTAATACAGAAGTTATATTTTAAAAACACAATTTCCTTATTTATGACTTTTTTAAAAAATATATATTTTTAAATAAATGTTAAAACAATTATACCTACTTGTTGAGAAAAACCTGATTTAGAAGGTTAATTTTTTCTTTTTCCCATAACATTTTGCATGTGATAAACGGTCTTCCTCATTGAGAAAATACTTGGTTGTTATTATAGTAACTTTTACCAACTCTTAATGCACTTAAGACAAGAGCAAATTGTGAAATCATTATAATTTTAAAAAATATTTATTGAATAATGTAATATTTTTCATGCATGGGTATATAAGTAATGTTAGTAATTTTTGCTGATAAAAAAAAAAAATGTTACTAACATACATTTGGGCTTCGCGATTAGAATAGATTAATTGAAAGCAATTATTGATTAACAGTGTGACTAAGCTGGATTCAACATCGTCCACTTTTGAAAGTTGACAAAGTTGAAAGGTTAAAAGTGCGTTACAGCCACAAACAAAGAAGTTTCCGTTTAATGATAAATTCTAAGTATACTTTTTTAAAATATTTATTATTACTAAAACAATATGTATATTATCAATCGTTATACATAGAATAGTCATCATATATTACAATATCAATCTCTTCTGATCTCAAAAAAATTTCATACTAAGATAGGTTAAAATAGGTTTGTCAAACAGATCGTACTCATACATACATATATATATATATATATATATATATATATATATATATATATATATATATATATATATATATATACTAAGTTTTTCAGCACTCATATTCACCATAATTTTTTGTAGGCAAACCCACCATAGTATATAATTATTTAAAATGTCTTTAACATCAACTTACTTACTAGTATATCCATCATTTAATTGATTAGAATGAGTGAAATTAGATAATTTTTTGTCTGATGTTTGAGTTTATTAAAGGAATTATCCTTTCAGCCTAAAACCTCTACATAGATATATTATGCTTAGAGAAGTGTTCCACATCTTAAGTAGTCTTTAGTGTAGTGTTCCATGTTTATAAAGAACAAATATCAGACGTAATATATATATATATATATATATATATATATATATATATATATATGTGTGTGTGTGTGTGTGTATTTCATAATCGACATTTGCGGCATTGTTTCATCGTCAAGTGCATGCACGTGTTCTAATTCGTACGGAAAATTTTGATTCCTTACGCCAACCACCACCTACGTGTTTATTCAACTCAAACCACAATGCGCAACTTGATTTTCAATAACATACTAATTCTGATGAAATATCTACAAATTGATTTGATAAAAATTTCAGATTTTGCAAATAAACTTGATGTGTTTAGTGATGCAAATTAGATATTAATAAATTTATGATGAGTAAAATGTACGTCTACCAACCAATCATGCACTGGGGAGGGTTTGGCCACAAAACATGAACTGCTTGAAGAAAGGAGTTTGGTAGGGTCCTTATTTTTGTAAGTGATACATTACCTGACGAAATAATTTATGATTAAAATTCATACGTGTACATGGTTATGTGGCTTATAAGGTGGTTGTATCATTTTTGCGTTAGAGAAGATATATATGATTGATTGATTTTTGTGTGTATGTAGAAGTGAATATATAATTGTGGTAATGATTTTGGCTTTTGTGATTGTGTGGCTAATAAAGGTTCTTTTGTGTGGGTGATGGTAGGTGGGTGTACGTGGAGGGACACCTGGAAGAAGCTAGAAATTACTGAGGATGAGTTGATTGAATTGAAGATTGACCAATGCCATGGTGCTAGCTAATACTCGAACTATCGTAACTTCTCTTCTCCTGCATGCATCGTGTTTTGTTTTGGAATATATTGCAAGAATGAGACACTTCCTTGAAGATGAATGCAAGCAAAATTAGATTAATTATTTTTGGAAGCTTGTGCACGTATGGAGACAGATCAGGGGAAAAAGCAATGGAGGCCATGCATATATACTCAGATTTTTTTTCTTTCTCTATCAACTAATCACTTCACGTTCCTAGTTCAGATTCGCCCACCTATGCCACCTTAAATCATTGAATTCGACAAGGAAATCAGAAATAAACAAGTTAGGTAAATAACCTATAAAAAGTGTTCTCATTTTTCCTTCCCAATTCAAAACATGCAAACAAAATTCACCTAATCATTTTTCTCTCTTCCTCATCATAACAAAATCAAAAGGAGAGAATTTCACCCAAAAAATATGAAAAATCTTCCAAATTTTACATTATTATTTACCTTTGAGATTGAAAAAAAAAATACAAGTTAATTATTGTGAATATTTAATGCTTTATTACTTTTCTTTCAAATAATAAAAGAAACAATTATTAGCTTGTGTTTCTGTATAAATAAATATTAACTTTTCTTTAATGATTTTATAACGCTTCTAGTTTTAGTTAATAAGATAAAGGTGTACTAAGATATTTTTTTTTATAAAATAAATTAAGTTATTACTCAAAAAATTTAAATTTGATAATTTTTTAAAGGATGAGATGAATTCAGATTATAAATAAAGCTGAACACTTGAGGTATTCTATAACACATCTACGATACACATATATATATATATATATAAGTTTTGAATTTAATTCTCATACTTGCCCCCTCACAAAATGCAAGTTTAATGCATATGTATCAAAACATATACATTTGTTCGTGTATCTCCCAAAACATTTCAATTCAACATCTTCCACAAAAGTCATACTAAGATATTATCTAAAAAAAAATCACATACATCGATCCTTAAACATGTAGCACAAAAAGCTAAATGTTGGGTTGTATTAAAGTTCCATTTATATAATTTCTCTGTTACATTTTGTTTTTCTAAAAGTTATGACGAAGTACTAAAATTCATCCAAACATCAAACAATTTCTTTCGAAAAAATAAAATAAAATAACACCATAAATACAAATCGAAAGTGAAATGGAAAATGGAAGATAAGATTAGGTGAATAATAAATGTCCTAAGTTTTTATTCAAGGTAACTCATCATTTTTATGTTTCTCATCATGCACTCTAATCACTTTCCCATGTCACATTACACATTATTTTGTGTAATTTTTAAAAGAAGAAATCCAAATAAGACATGTCATAAAAAATAACAGAACAATAAGGGTACTTGATCATAAGTCCAAATACCCACTCATTAACTTATTTCTTAACCACATGATTCAATAATCAACAAGCTTGAAATTTGGACATAATAAAAATCACAATGCTTCAATTAACATCCAAAGTCATAATTATTTGAGTAACACTGAAAGAGTAACTTATGTCACTGTAATTTGGGGAACATTGTTAAAACAAAATAAAAGGATACAAAACTATATGTCATATAACTTATGTTATAGTTTTTCAACATCATATTTAGATTTTTGTTTTATTTTTGTTTTTATTTTCGTTTATCTTAATCAACAATAAAAATCACATTTTATGTTAACAACAAAACTGTATTATTTAATAACATAAAATAATATGTAGAAACAACTAAGTATCTCTTTTATTCTATTTTATTTTTTACTGATAAAAAAAATAAGTATAGTAATGAAGCAGATAATAATCACGTCATTCAACTAACATAAAAATAAATACAAAAATATGATTGAAAAATATAAAAATTTTTAAGTACACAATAAACATTTTTTTTAATAAAAAAACCAAATTAAAAATATTCAAATTTATTAATAACTTGAATTAAATCTTAATTAAATAATAATTTAAAATAAATTATTTTAATATTCATTAGTTAAACATAAGCTCCTGAATTTACTCATTGACCTTCAGAGGAAAATAATGTCATCACTAATATGATAATAACCAATGTCATAAAGTGTCATTTGCAGTAGCCATGAGTTTTATTTTAGTAGATTTATTTTATTTTATGTTTGGATAGAGAGCTTCAAAATATTTAAAATTAAGGGTCACCATAATAATTATTATCAATTGTCAAATCTAATTTTTTTTCCATAAAATATGGTAACTCACAACATCGGTTAGGAATTAGAATGAACATATATAAAATTTTAATGCTGATAAAAAATACATAAAATTTTAATAAATAATTTTTTGGGTCAAAAGATAAAAGACTAGTTCCATCCTATCATATCACCTTTCTCCAAAATCAAAATATTTTGCATATGGAAATTTCTAAACGTAGGGTTTACCCATTGCTGTCGTGTGACTCACGTTGAAATTTGGCCGTCAAAGATGTCATTGGTCTTTTTTTCACTAACGAAAACAGAGTACTAGAGTTTAAATCATCTGAATTTTGTATTGAGGTTAGATTTGATGATGATGATGATTATTATTAGTGTTATATAAGTATTAGGTTAGATGAGATGTGAATATGATGAGTTCGGAATCTATCTCTGTTTCCTCAATGATGGGAGAGGGACCCAGCAGAGGAGAAGCTGTGCAAAATGACATGAAATGGAACAAACCTCATCTCAAATGTCAACCACGCAAATGCCTTTCATACAATTAATTGCATCATCTTTGCCTGCTCCCTCTCCTTAATACTGTTTTAACTTTTTGTTTTAAAATCCTAGCCCTTTCTGTTTTTTAATTTTTTTTAATGGGCATTAGTTGAGACACGGAAAATGGGAGACTGAAAAATAAAAGAAAAAGAATTAGAGAAAATAGTAAAATTGTAATTTTTTTAATATTTTTTAACATATTAATATAATCGATCTTATGAATAGATTATATATGTATATATGTTACAATTTTTATATTGGATTTTTTTCTCCTATTTTACATATTTATTTTATTATTTCTTAAGGAAAAATGAAGAGTTTTATTTATATATATATATATATATATTTATAATATTATTATGTTATTTCGCAATGATATTAAAGGATTAATATGAAGAGTTGGCGGCACACAAAAAGTAACCACAATAGATTTTTCTAGAATGATCAGAGTATCCATATCTATTATGAATGTTAGTGTGAATACAAATGATAACTAAATTTTCCACAACGTTAGTATTCTAATTGGTTTTTTGAAAACTACAGCAATGACAGTTTTTTTATCAGAAAAAAGAATATATATAAATAAATAAAAGAGTACTTGAGGTATCCCAATCTATCTACAAATAGTCAATTGTACACAAATCACACCACAAAAATCCATCCAATATCACCATAAACCTACAAACTTCTCCGTCACATTTTATTCATGTAATATCAAACATATAAGGTAACAATAAAGTCACCCAAGATTAAATACCTATGATATATAAAAAGACTTAGCGAAGGAAAAAAAATATCATCTCCTTCATAATAAGAACATAAACATCATCCGTAGCACAAGTTGTTTGACTCCATATCTACTACTTGTAACTTGCATTGATCCTAACCTAGGAGGTGACTCTTTAAAAATAGCTCTTTGCATTTACAATACAGACTTCCATCAGCTCACAATACAGACCTTCATCACTGTAGTGATGACAATGAGTTGAGATAATTGGGAGCCTCCATCTATGTGATATTTTCATATATTACTAGTATTTTCAATATTATTGATATTATCAATATCATTAATACTATTAATATTATCAATACCATTAATACTATTAATATTATTAAAAATAATATTATTTATATTATTATTATTATTATTAATATTTGTTTATTATTAATTTTATTAATTAATTTATAATGTTAATATTATGCTTACACCGACAACTCTAGTTTGTAAATAATTAATATGTATCAATTTCAGTTTGTAGGTAATATCCACTAACTCTAGTCCGTAGGTAATACCACCAACTTTAGTGTGTAAATATTTTCTATTAACTGGGGTCCGTAGGTAATACCGACCAACTTGAGTCCGTAGATAATACTCACCAACTTGAGTCTGTAGGTACCCACTCTAGTTCGTGGATAAATTCAGAAGTAATCTTGCTTACTTACGAATAACTTATATTAATAATAATATTGAATTTACTTATGAATATAGATTCATGGGTAAAATTTGTGAACAATGTAAAATTTACTGTGGGTAATACTATGTAGGTAATGTTGAATTTACCTACAGATACAATTTCGTGGATAATATGTGTAGGTAATGTTAAATTTATCAACGGATTCAGATATGTGAATAAAAATTTGTCGTTAAATTTATTTATTTTTAAATATTTTTTAATAATATTTAAAAATAGTAAAATATATTTTTTAATTTTTTATTACTATTATTATTATTATTCAATTCATAATTTCTATTGTTATTTTTATTTATTATTTTAAAATTAATTAATAATTATTATTATTATTTTAAAAGTAATACTTATTATTATTATTATTATTATTATTTTCCCTTTAAAATTAATATATTTTATTTTTATTATTTATTTTAAAATTTATACTTATTATTATTATTTTTATTTAAGTCTTGAAAAATATTTATAAATAATGTAATTCTAATGCATTGTGTCTGTAAAATATTATAAAAAAGATAAACAAGTGAAATATTTTATAAATTTATGTGATTAATTTGAGAGAATATAAGATATGAGAGTTGAATTTTTTGTAAACAACCAAAATGTTTTTATAATGAAATATTACGTGAATTAAAAAATGTACGTAAGGCACCAAATAGGTTCATATTTAACCAGTTCTAACCTTCATAATAGTTTATGATTAAGTGATAATTTTAGCACATAATTAACTTAAAAGGTGACATTTGATGAAGGAATGAATGGACAAGCCTTTCCACTCATGTAATTTGTCTTTCTTCTGTTTTTAACATGTGAAAATGGAGTCTGTGTCAACTTCCTTCATCTTCTTATCTCATCTCTTCACACATTAATGTGAAAATAAAAGGTTACTTAAAATCCACTCCCTTCCATCCTTAAGCACACCAAATTATGAAAAACAAAAGTGTAAATATGACTAAGAAAATAAGCTAATAAAAACATTAACAAAATATGAGTCAATAAACTTTTTATTTCTTCTTATTTGATATCATTATTCACTTTTATTCATTATTGTTACTAGTTAAAATGTATGAAAATTTACAAAATAATTTATGACAATAGTAACTAAAAAATATTGTATTTTATTTTAAAATTTATACCCGTCTTTCTTTTTATAGATGTCATATATTTGATTATTTTTATTTTTTTTATAATTATTTGATCTTTATCTAATTCTTATTTCATAGTCTTATTTAATATTTATATAACTATAATTTCTTTCTTGATATTTGATATTAAAGGAGGAAAAAATGTGTATATTTTTAACATTGAATACTTAATAAAATTATTTAATTAATATTTAAAAAAAAAATACAAACATTAATATAAATATACCCATTCTTTCATAAAAATAAGGATAAGACAAAAAAAATTCATACCAATTAAGTATAAGAATGTATACGTAAATTTTTACTTGGAAAAAAATATAGATGAGATAATCAAACGTGCATTTTCCTTGTAATCCGTATCCACTACAAACAAAATTATATTCTTGAATTAAAGACATTAAAGTATTCTGCTTATTAGATTATTAGATTTTGAGACATGATTTTTATATCAAAAGAAGAAGCAGGAGATCTAATTTGTTTATTGTAAATAGGATAAGTAGAGTATTCCTTCTCTTCTATCTACTTTTTCAGGCTTTTATGTGCAAATAAAAAATATAAAAATTGAATCCTAATAAAATAGTTACAATATTTCTTATTTTATTCCTTTTATTTATATTGTATAATAAATACATAAATTTAAATTAATTAAATAAAAACAAAAATAGTTGACAAACAACTTAAATTCAGTAATCAAACACACAGAATTAATGTTTATTAATTTATATATCACAGTCTTATAAAAAAAACTAATTTGTATGCGGATGGCAGTCATTACCTAATCATATCCTTGAAATGTTATTGTCAACTACACGTAGGACTGAGGTGGATTTTTCTTATTTTAAGATATCCATCTTAGAAATAATAATAATAATAATAATAGGATCCATCACTTCTATATTAATTTTTATGTTTTTTTTTTTCACAAAAATGACAGATAATAAATATATCAGTTACGAATTAAATTAATATTTAACACTGATAAGTACCCTTTAATTAACACATTAATAAAGTAAAAGTGTTTTTTTATATACTTTTTTTTTCGGATTTACTGATAATACCAGTGTTTTTATTTAACAAGGCTCAATCGGATTGTTGGACCAATTTGACAAGAAATTAGTCTCATAATCTTTTCAGTTTTATTATTGGATCGAATAACAATATTAATGTTACAAACCAGTTTGAAGTAATGTCATTTCCTTCTAGCAGGCCCAGAGAATAAGTCTTGTCTCCTACCAGTCAAAGTCTGTTACACACCTGTCACATTTTATCAGTCTTCTGCCAATCCCAGTACTCACATTTTCTCTCTATTCAAATGTATATCAAATTAATTAATTTTACTAACCACAGTTAAAAATAAACGTGAAATAAAAATAAGTTATTGAAAATAAAAATTGATGATTATGTTTGAATGATTTCTTTTAATAGGGTTAAAATAATTAGAAATAGTTTACAGTTACACCCACAAAATATTTTCATTAAATTATTAGCAGTTTGAGTTTACATTCACTTGCATTTGAGATAATTAACCTGGCTTCAAGCATAACTATTCCTAAACATGATTCTAGGTAACACTTCAATGTCATGAAGTAATTGGAAGCTACCAAAACCATTCACATGGTGCCACTTCGCAAATTCGGGGATCAGCAACTTAAACTGGTGTGGACGTTGGTTCTGCAGAATCAATATGTTGTCAGTTAAGCTAATAAAGTATATTAAATTTAAGTTGAAATCAACTTTATAAACACAATTTACATTTCTAGTTGATATAAAATCTTAAAGAAAATATTCTTTCATGAGTTAATATTAACCAAACCCTATTCTAATTAAAGTGTAATCATTCACCATTGAAAACCAATGGACTATTGTATTAGTAGTCTTTACTACTAAAATGGCGAAAGGAAAGTTTTGTATTATTATTATTATTGTTATTATTATAGAGTTAATTGGGTTGGCTAGGTGCTTTTATGAGTGAGTTAATGTGGTGTTGTTGGAGCGAGAGTGTTGGTGGCGTTAATGCCCTAAACGTGAGGCTATGAAATAGATTACTTTGGCGGAAGGCTAAGGCAATTTACTATAACCTCTAATTCATCCACTTGAAACCAAGTCATTTAAGTGACACATTGTTTTTGGATCTTGGCCACGACATAACAAGATCTCCTGCAGCTATTGTGGACTCTTTTTCTTGCACATAGGTAATGGAAGTTCGTGAGAGCATCATTCAGATTGAACAAAATTAATGAAGGTCCCATGAACCTGTCATGCCATGTGCGCAAAGATGGTGAAATTTTATTAGGTCTTATCTAATTATCGTGTACCTGACGAGGCAACAAAACGTAATGAACTTCAAACCACAAAGACTCGTGTCTCATGGTTTTCGTGGCTAGCTCAGCCTTGAAATTTCAGAACAAGAAAATTCCATGTCACTGTAGACTTCCGGCATAATAATGGCAAACTCTGAATCCAGACAATTTCTTCACATTTTCTTTTCTTTTCTTTCAGTCGCAGTTCCACCATGATTACATACTTCCATTTCATTTTCTTATCTTTTAATCTTATATTTTACATCCGTATGAGAATTCCAGAAACGTTTACGTTATCTGCATTCTCAAATTTTGCATGGATTTCGTTTTCATTTTCGAGTTAGGGTTGTTGAGATCGTTGTAACTGGGTCATTTCGTGGGCCATTTTTCTCTTTTTCATTTCTTTTTCCCTTCTCAGCCTTCTATCCACATCTGTTGGCCCAAACAACAACAACAAAAATATTTAATTGCTCCAATATCCTTGAAATTCAATGCAAATTTATGTTTGCAGTTTTCAAAAAATAAAATTTATATTAAATAAATTTATACTAAAAGGTTGTTGGGGTTTTTTAGTACTTTTTGTTTGAACAAAATTACTTCTTATAGAAAATATGTAGAAAAAAAAAATCATAGATGAAAATAAACCTTTATTGAAGCAAAATAAAAAATACAGAAGGTGATCCTAGATACAGATTTTGTTTTCAAATAATTTTTTGTAACTTCACCAGTGTCTTTAAAACTGCGATGATTAAAATTAGTTTCAGGAATAATTTAAATTCGTAACATTTTAAAAACTAGTACAATTATTTTCATTTTGATTTTTTATTGCTTTTAAAGTAACTAGTAAAATAGTAAAATCAATAATTTATTTAACTTAGATATATTTTTCGTCCATATTTTTTTTATATATTTTTAGTTCATATTGTCAAACTTGAAAATCTTAACATTACTTACGAATAAAAAGGTGACATGAACAAATATTTAAACCTTGAATATGATGTATAAATTAAAAATAAAATTATTATAATATTTACCCCTTTTCATTCACTTGTGATTTTGAAATTAACGTGTGAACATAAAATATTTAATCATTATATAAATCTATCGAGTTAATATTTTTTTTTTCTATAATGTGTCACTGAGTGAAAGAAAATAATGAGAAGATAAATTGTGTTTGAATTATTGTGTTGAATTAATTAATTATCTTATATTAGTTATAGTGTACTCTCTAATTAAATATACAAACTATATGCTTATGTTTCTTTATAAGAACTTAATCAGTTAATTATTAAAGGTAGGTTAAGTAAACCCTAAATAATAACATTATATAATAATAAGTGTTTGTTTATTTATTTATTTTGGGTTTTGTGTTTTTTATAATGGTGCCTATTGTGTTTTTGTGTGCTTTCACTTCTAACTTATTTTAGATCATAGAAAGTTCTCAAATTTCATAAATTCTATTTGTCTGGCAAGTCCTACTCTCAAATTGATTGGATTCCTTAGACTTTCTTTCTTGAAACCTAGAGTTGTAAGTATGCTGATTTGAAAAATTTGTCTAGGTCAAGTTACATTTAATTTTGTTGCGAAATTTTGAACACAATTCTTCATGATATTAGTAACACTGCGTTAAAAAGGCACATCAAAATTCATTCTACAAAAAAAATATAATTTGTAAAAGCTTGATGCTTAGTATGATTGTGTTCAGTGCACGATTGAGTTGTATGCTCTCAGTTTACTAATTGTTTAAATTTTTTAGTGCACATTTTTACCTAAAACTTTGACTAACTCTTCCTTATTGTCTTGCGCATTTGTGATGAAAAAAATTGGGACTCAAATTCCAACTACAATTTTTGACAAATTTTACAAGTTCACATCCTTTCGCTAAGCGTTTGGTGACCACCGTAGACAAATTGTTCTTTGTTTTGTTATTGTTAAAATTTGGTCAGGACCTAAAATTTGGCACACTCATTCCTTTGTGTCTTGGCTACTTGTGATTCAAATTTTAGATGCATAAATGTACTAGAAAAAATTATATACAAACCCGCTGACCAGTATTCAACATTATCTTGGAAACTTGCGCTCTTGGTTGCATCTAGCATTGCAATATAGGAATTTTTTCTAATTGTTTTCTTCACCGTTTTGCTTCAAAAAAAAATTCATACATCACAAATTGTGTTGGCTAGTTCTCATAAAAATTTGGCTTCAAAACTATGCCTACAAAATTTGCAACAAATATTTTGCTAGCAACTGTCCAGTAAGTCAAGATTTTATTTTTTTTAAAATTTCTTCATCTATTCTAGAACTTGTGTAGGTTCCTTTTGTGTTACTTTTTCTGAACTTTTTTGAAAATCTTTCTGTATTGTTCATATTAAATCCAACTTGAGGTTTTACTTTCCAAATTTTCTTTTATTACACTACAAGTACAAGAAAACTACAACTACAAGAAAATTATGAAATAAAAACCAATTTTTAGAAACAAAAAATAGTTAGCTGCTATAGTGACTAAATTAGAGACTATTTTAGATACTAAAAAAAATTTTGGTTTCTAAATTAGTTTCTATTATTGTTAAATGGTTTCTAAATTAGTGTCAAATTAGCAACCAAGATTTTTGCTACCAATTATTTAAATTCTAAATTTGGGCTTTATTTATCATTTTTAGGTCCAATAAAGAGAAAATCTCTAGGATGAAAACATGTATAGAGTATATCCAAGAAGATCTTCACACCATAGAAGAATAACTAGAGCATTGAACAACATATTACAAGAAGACGAAGACTTAGTTGGTTTCAGCAAGCTCAAGTCATCATTTTGAACCATGCTTTAGTTTGATTAATTGTATAGTGTACATTAGGATTTCATAAGGCCATTTATTAGAAAAAGTAATGTAGAATAATTGAAATATGAATTTGGGCTTAATATTGTAAGATTTGATGACTCGACTCGACATCGTCCCAAGCTGACTCGGCTCGACATCATCCCAGGCCGACTCGGCTCGACATCGACCTGGGCCGATTTCACTCGACATCAGTTTGGTTGACTCGTATCGACATAGTCTCGGGTCTACTTCATCGACATGGGTCTGGGTAGACTCGACATCGACCCAGGTCGACTCGGCTCGACACCGACCCAGGCTGACTCGATCCGACATCGGTTCAGGCTGACTCAATCCGACATCGGCTCAGGCTGACTCGGCTCAACATCAGCCCGACCCAACTTCGTTCGACATCAGCTCGACATGGGACCAGGTCGACATCGTCCTGGGTTGACTTTGCTCGACATGGGTCCGGGATAGCTTGGCTCGACATGGACCCAGACCGACTCGGCTAAACAATTGCCCTAATCGACTCGGTTAGACATCGGCACGGGCCAACTCGGGTCGACATCAGCCTGGGTTGACTCGGCTCAACATCGACAAGACATTGACCCAGGTTAACATATCAACCTGGGCCGATTCAGCTCAATGTAGGCCCAAGCCGACTCGGCTCGACATCGTCCCGATCCAACTCCGCTTGACATGGGTTTGGGTCGACTCGGCTCGACATGGGCCCGATCTGACTCGACATGGGCCTGGGCCGACTTGGCTCTACGTCAGCTCGATCCAACTTCGCTTGACACGGGCTCGGGCCGACTCGGTTCGTCGTTGTCTCAGGCCTCGATAGGGGTCCAGGTTGACTCAGCTCGACATTGACCCAATATGACTCGTATCGACATGGTCCCGGGCCTACTCGAATCGACATGGACCTGGGCCAACTTTGCTCGACATGGGCCCGAGTCAACTTGAATTGACACAGGCCTAGGCCGATCCGACTCAACATGGATGTGGGTCGAGTTAGATTGATATGGGCTTAGACTGACTCGTCTCGACCTGGACCAGACTGACTTGGCTTGGGCCGACTTAGTTTGACATGGGCCCAGCGTGGACTCGACCTTGTTCAAGTGTCGAGTCGACTTGGGCTCTGGCTCAGTCTACTTGACTTGGGCCTGAATTGATTCGACTTGACTTGGGTTCGGGTTAACTCGGCTCGACTTTGGTTTGTGCCGACTCGGTTCGACTTGGGCCCGAACCGACTCAACTCGACTTTGGCCCAGACTGACTTAGCTCGACTTTGACCCGGATTGAGTTGAGTCGAGTTGGACCCAGGCCGCCTTAATTCGACATGGGTTCGGGCTGACTTAGCTCGACATCGTCCCAGATTGACTCGACTTAACCTCAGCCCGAACCAAGTCAAAATCTAACCCAAAATTCATTTTGGATAATCCAAAAATGTATCCAATTTATATATAATCCATATCCAATTAAATGGATTGAACTTAAAATCCAAAAATATGGATTTGAGTTTGAGATAAATCCATTTAAATGGATTAAAAGTAATATGAATTTGGATGATTATAAATTGGATTTGAGAATTTGGATTTTTTTGGCCACTTGTTAAGTCCGTCCGGATTTTTTTGTTGCTTCTTTGCTTTAACATATATGGCGGCAGCGAAATTACAGGTTCTACTACATCTTTGTTTTCTATGCAACCCTTCTTTGTAGAATGAAGTTGAGGAGGAGGACAGCGATTATGCAGATGAGTTTGGCAATGACGTGGAAATTTGAGGGTAATGGAATAGGTGATATGTCCATGAATTTGAGCCATTGTAGGTCATTGTGACCTTATTAAGAAGAGAACAAAAAATTAAGAGATTTTTTTTGTGACGCTACAAATTAAAAGGCGTGCCTTATTAGTCTCTGTACCAAACGTATGACATTGTTGTATAATATAGAAAGTAATAAGATGAAATGTTTTTGGAGAATATTGAGATTGACGTCCAAGATTTTTGTAGTTGTAGCAGAGAATCCTCCAATTGAGCAATAGAATAGCAGAGGAAAATGACATTATCCAAATGCTTGAAATGGATTGTGAAATTCATGCAATCCTTCCATCGAACATCTTGTCCCTGTGCCTCTGCATCCGTGGAACTGTGCAATGATGCCCTCTTCGAAATCTTTCTTCGCCTCCCTCCAGAAGTGCTTCCACGTTTTAGCACCCTCAACAAACAATCCAATCACATAATCAACAGCCCATTCTTCCAAACAACATATTGGACACACACCCTTGGCCTCCCTCGTATTTGTGGTATAGTCTATTTCCAACGAAAGTTAACCAACCGAACCCATGCCTTAACCATACAACATTATTAATATCAACCATTTATGGCTACCTCTTATCAAACTGCATCCTTTCAATCATTCTCCAAGTTCAAAAAAACCAAATCAAGACTTCGCCACACATTCACTCTTGCCAACAAACTTGAAGTTTTATCAGGACCTTTCGTCCCTTCATCAAAAAGACAAGAAACGTAAGACTGATTAAAAATACTAATTTCCTATTTCACAGGTATCATCAACTACAATTCAACCCAATGTTTGATAAGGAAAAACATATCATGATTGCATTTGAGGAACCATTACAAGCTCCTCATTTAAGATAAGGCTTCTGTGAAGCAATAAGATATCAATAGAAATCAGATAAGATTGTCTAATTTAAATTGCATCATCATATAAATTATCGCAATTGGGGTTAATACGGAACCACAAAAATATATATGTAGGAAAAACTTTAGAATAAAAAGATGATTGTCTCTAATTAAATGTGGATATTTACCTAACTTAAAAATATTTATTTTACCCCTAAAACAAATGAAATGATGATTTATCATTTATTTAGTATAGTTCTTTTGCCGATAAAATTTTAAAATTATTATTATTATTATAAAAGAGTAATATTATTTTTATTATTTTGGCTTGATAGAGATGGTGTCCTGCTCTTACATATCTCCAGGTACAATGGAGAAACAAAAATGCTTAGTTCTTTTGTAAGAAACATATTTGTAGGTAGCAAAATTTTAATGTCATCTAAAATAACTTTAAAATATTAAAATATCAAATTAAAAGTGCATCTAAAGTGGTTTTAAAATAACTTTTATATTCTTATGGTTAAATTAAAAGCAGTTACTAAAATTTTATTTCATAATGTATTTTATTGTTTGCATATAGAAAAATTACAACTTTCTATCTTTTATATTAATATATGAGGATTAATTTATCAAAGAGAATGAGAATTTACTATACATTTATATTTATACATTATTTAGTTTCCATTAGTATTTTATTGTGGTTATTAGATGTTATCTACATGACGTGGGTTAGTTCAAATACATGGATACCTAAAATCATGAAAATGGGTGAAGAGAAAACAAAGTGGGAAGAAGACTTTGAAGCCATATGATTGGGCTGAGCGTTGTGAGTTGGCTCTCCTGGGATGTATAGAGGATAGGATGCTACGATTGTAAATCTGATCTATTAAGATTTCTTGTCCAAACAGATATATTGTTTTAATCAAAGAAATGCCTCCAGTAAGACCCCGCTAAGATTACCATATACTGTTGTTCTATGCAAACTCTTAATTTAAAGGTTCCAGACATTAACAAATCATATAATTTTTCTTACATGCTTATCTGTTTTGAATTAGCAAATCGTTTATAATCAGTCACGCAAGCTATATGTAATTCACAAATAGGCCGAGTTTGTTTCCCTCTATAAATTTCAGGAACGCCAAAATGTAAACTAGATATTTGGACACAACACTCTCAACAAATATAAATTAATCCAAAGAAACATAGCTGCCAGATAATAAGACTCCAATATTGATGATCATGCAAAAGAGAAATTTCACCATGATAACACTTGATCTTCATTGCATACTCTGAAACCTTTTCATGATAAGCATGCTCATCTCCAAGTAACGGTGTGCACAGTTTGAAAGACAATTAGATTCACTGGAACTGAATTTATTCCCAGGTGTACCTGTGATGCATTTGTCCCAGCATTCACTCGTTAGCTTTGCCACCATTTCATTAACCATGGCTCTTTGCTGTTCTTCCTGAATTTAGAGGGATAGTTAAGGGCATACTACTTTAATGAATTGCATAGGCAAAACTTGTGTTTATTCTGATACTGAAGGCAGATACAAAAAAAAATACTAAAAGAGAAGGGATAGCCTACTTATAAGTAGTAGTACATCCTGGAGTACCATTAACATTCTCCAAGCAATAAATAACGGAATGTGGCCAACTAATGATACTTAAGTATCATAATCCTCACAATAACAGCATACAAAAAGAAGCATAGAAGAACAAAAACCATCTCAGAATATGGCTTGAAACAGTAACAGCAAGGTTACACACTTAAACTACTTAATTTACAAACTAAAATTATTTTTCATATCACTCTTATAATCTAAGTTTATCTTTTGTATTTTAGTCACATCTCTGGTTTATTTGTGACAGTGTATCTAGTGATTAGATCCACTCTTACTCGATTCACAACTTTCCTCATTGTCAGGTAAACATACAACAATCGCTAAAATATAATTGAACACAGAACAGAACACAAACAGATATGTGTAGCTTATAAATGCAGCTTTTCTCATCCATCTTCCGATTTCTTTAGACTGTATTCGAAGAATATGATGATAGGTAAAAGTAAGATTTAAGCAACTGAAAGTAAAGTCAAGCATAACTTCCCAAAACTCAGTCAGAAAAGAAAATCGACACACCTGTACTTCCTCAAATACTGAAAACTAACGAATCATTAAATAGCACTGCCAAAACATCATCACACATTGCAAAACGTAATACATGCTTCCACTAATCAATATAAGGTAGACATTTTTTTATTTCGTAGCTAGCATAACAATTCAGATGACTTTTATAGCTAAAATAACAGAATCAACCTTCGCATAATTCATAATTAACAAGTATAAAAGACGAATATACGTGTGTACTGATATCAACGAATATTTGCTTAAATCGGAGTGGATATGTTCATTTAAAGAAATAAAAAACCGTAAAATCACAGTATTCTAACAAGAGGTTTGAAGAAATTAAACTTACAGAGTAGAATTTCTGCATTTCAGCTGTGTTAAGGTCTGAAAGATCCATGGCGATAGTAGAGAGAACTCTTCAACCAAATCTCACAAAAACCCTAATGCCACAAGCGAACCAAACTGGGATTTCAACTTAAACCTAAAACAGTAAAACCCTTGGCCTTTGGTCGCAAACCTTTTCAAAACCCTTAGCACAGCCGAAATGATAGATGAACTAAACAATCGTTTTCAAGGCCCAATCCAATAACGGGTAGGCTTTTGCTTCCTGCACCCCATTAATTTGAAAATGCACCTCATCATTCTTCCGAATCCCGAAATTGTCCTTGAGCCTTTTATTTCAAACACGCTGCTTCCATAGCAGCATGTTCAGTGTTGGTGGCTTATGGAGGTACTGCTGGCAAGGTTGAGCTCGGCTGAGATCGTGGTGGTGTTTAGAACTTTTGGTTAGTGATTTAGGTAAGAATGGGTTGTTTTGTAGTGATTTTAGGTGAAATGGTGAAAATTGGCTTTCCTAAATTCGGAGTCGAGAAAACACTTTCAAGATAGGTAATGTAAATTGTGTTTGAGGTGTTGTATTTGCATTCCATACTTGAATTTCTATAATTGAGTGGTACGTTCCCGAATAGGTAATTTGAAAACTTTATTTCGATTGAATATTATATTCACGGAGGGAAATTTTGGAATTGTTTTATATGCATTCTATAAAACAATTTTCATGAATACTAAAATGTTTTTTCCTCTTAGATTTGTTATTTTGGGAGGTAGAACAAGAGTTGGCTTGAGAATTTTAACATGTTTTTTATATTTAATGTGTATTTAATTGTTGCAGGAGTATGATGAATATCTTAGGGTTTACACATGGTTATCCAGGAAGTTGATGTCTGTATATGCGGACGTCAAGGTCAAAGTAGAAAAGTATTTTGATATTATGTATTATTTGGTGAATTAAATATTAAGTTGTGATAACTTTTATAGGTATTTACTAGTCGGGATGACATGTTGAAGTGAGTCGGAAAGGTTGTCTACAATTTTGGCTTTGTTATTGTTATATTAAGATCAAATACATGAAATGACCAATGAGGAAAGAATATGTATGCATTATTAAGTTGTGAGAGGGGAGATAAATACAAATGATATAAAAGGACTTAGAGGTTACTCGAAGTGGAATTAGGAAATTTGACTGTCCTTTTAGATTGTGTGAGAAATCGGTTAAAGGTAGTGAAGGATGGATGGTAGAATTACTTTGTGGGTTTCATAATCATGACTTGAGAGATACATTGGTAGGTCATCCATATGTTGGTAGGTTAATAGCTAATGAGAAGTCTATGCTTATGGACATGACAAAGAGTTTAGTGAAACGTAGAAATATTTTACCAACAATGAAGGGGAATATATAATCAAAAGAATGTGACCACCATACGTCGAGTCCCATTGAGCAACCCACTCAATAGTCTTTCACTATCATAGTATTCTTACACCTCATTAGGTTACACAAGTATTAGCGATCTCTTTAGGTTCTCCTAGTATTCTCAACCTCTACAGGTTCTCCAAGTGTTCTAACATCTCTAGGTGCACCAAGTATTCTAACCTCTCCAAATATAATGTCTTTGATTAACTTCACCAAAACAAAATTATTTTTGTAAAAATTTTATCACTCAAAGTTGGATTCAAACCTTTTGTGAAAACTATTTTCTCTTTTCGAATTCAACAATTAGTGATCCATCTCACCAGTCTAGTGTTCATGGTAAACTTAATGAACATGACACTATTAATGTCCCTAAAGCACTAGAAAGACAATTATAGGAAATTAATTATAGAAACACCATGTATTTATTTATTTTTATTGATAATTAAATAAATGGACCAAGTGAGAGAATGTTAGCAAATCTTTGTGAATTATTTTGACGTGAGTAATGGATATTTACATTTTCTATTTTCCTCGTCACGATTATGATAAATGTAGTCTATTTTAGAATAATGATTCATTATCAAATATCTTGTGGATTATTTGATACATGCCTTCTGCATTATTTCGAAAACGGTCAAAACTCTATGATAGATAGAATTTTGCCTTTGCTCTACGCTTTAGTGAGTCTACTCTCCTCTTTATTACAACATTATCGTATATAGAGAGTAAGAGTTCAACATTATCTTTAACTTCCACATTTATAAAATTTGAATGTGTTTTTTTATATAATCTTTGATCATGTTTAAATATTAGAAACGTTTTTTCAATCATGAACTTTATCTTACAATGCATATATAATCAAACGTTGAATAATATATGTTTGGTGTTAGGTGTTTCCCTCAGATAAATTATGCTTCTTCTGATGGGTTTATATGATGAGTGCACTCTCAAATTAGTTGGCCATATGAAGTACGTACCATGGGAAATAGACTAGCCAAGTTTCTTATGCGTTAAGCATAACTTGCCTTTTGTGCTACATTTAGGAGGAGATCATGCAACACATGATTAATTATTGGTTGGAGGCTCCACTTACGCACGCACACAAAAGGAAACTGCAAAACCAGTTCAAATGGAAATAATCATTGTTTAAATATATCAACAAAAAAGTGATAAGTGGTTACTCTAAATAGAGCATTTTTCTTAAATAAAATCTTCATACGATGAATAACATTATTCAAAAAGTTGCATTAAAAAAAGAAGTTAGACCCCACTAAAAGACACTGCTTCTAAAGGGTTTAAAGGGTTATCACCTACACAAAGTGCATTGCTTTGATGCTGCTGTGTGCAAAGGGATTCAACCTTCCAAATATGCCATAGGGGCTTTTATTTTCTTTACATTTTTCTACCCTGGGACTCAATCTTACTAAATCTTTAGCTACGTGGAAAAAGGTTAACTATTCAAAGCAAGTACATGTAAGCAACATCTTCTCAGTGAAGTAAAGTACCAATCTTTAGCATACTCACAGTACCAATCTTGTGTTTTATTATATACCTTTCTAGTGTAGTTGACTCTGCCAGTTGTGGCTTTGCTTTCTTTACTCAAAGATTGGCCCTTCTTTGATTTTCCATTCTTTGTATCTCTAACTTAGATTCTCCAAAAACTTTGCAAACGACAAATTAACCTCATATACCGAGCCAAATTAATTAATCTAAATCGCGGTGAAGAAAACTATTAAAAAGGAAATAAAGAAAATTTTCTTTAGAAACACCTGCAGGGGACATAAAGTCTGAGTGGATGACTCATCTATCCACCAATAATTAAAATTCGTAAATAAAAATTAAACTTAAATATCAAATCCTCCTTGTCACTAAGATAACTTTATAACTAGTAAATTTCGAATTTCAATTTTTTTCAAAATGAAAATCAATGTAATGGTTTAATTTGTTCTTGGTTATGAAGCTTTGTAGCCCCACATGTCAAGGAAAAACAAGAAAAAGCTGAGTCAGTTCTACACAGATTCCTGGACATATTGTCAATCACACAAGATATTATCACTAACCTTTGTATTGTGTTTCTTTCGAAATGTATAAAATTAATTATTTGTTTTATGCTTTATAATTAAACAAACCTTGCTTTTAATTCTATATTTAAAACTATTATTTTTAATTTAATTTTTTTTATATAAAATTCATGTTAAATATCACGTATCAGAGTTAAAAAAATATAACCATATTAAACAATTTATTAAAAAGAAAAAAAATCATGTTTATTTATATTAGATGTTATTTTAATTTTTTTATTTTTAGACGGTTAAAAACTAAAATAGATTAAAATGATACGTAAGTGTTTAAAAAAAATTATAATGATATTGTACTGGGACGAACGAACCAATATATATATAAGAATTAAAATAGATAACTTTCAAAAATTTAATAAAGACAAAAATTATATGACTATAGACTATAAAAAAATGTTTTCCCCTTAAATAAACTAAACAAGAAAATTATAACACGTGGACACTTTTGTATTAGTTCAAAACCCTTTGTCCAGTCAAGATTTTCATAAAAAGGGTGGCAACCTTGGATGAAGCTTCATTCCATAAAAACTACGTGATAAAACTGAAATGTATTGAAAACTTTAGATATGTGTTTGATCGTATATAAATCATATAGCTCGTTTTTCTTTTCAACTGCCTTTCTCTTACATATTTTTTTACATCATTTGGCTTTCTAAAAAAACTATACGGGGCGGTACAAAATGAGTCACTCACTCGATTTTGAGGACCGACCACGTTAAAATACATTTAAGGTACTCAATAAATGATAGTTACGATAGTTATGGAAACTCCCTGTGAATCAGGGTCATATCCCATCGAATCCGGATGACACTTCAAGAAATTAGTTAACACAGATTTATTGAAAATATTATTCAAATATACATCTCTATAAATCAGGGAAACTCGAAGTTAGTTAATACTGATATTTGATAGATTCGGTCCATGAAAACAAAGGGTCCATGACTAAACACTATAAATAAACTTTTTACAAAGGAGTAAGGTACGCTTTTGATCAGTTTCACTATGCACTCTAAACACATAGTACTTGCTTGATCGTCGGAGAACCTTTTGTAGGTTAACTCCCAACCGAGTACTGAAGGAATTAAGGAGAAGGAGTCTTGAAGTCTAAAAGAGTGAAGTACTGAAGAGCAAGGGAGAAATCGAGCGACCGACAGCCACAACAATTGTTACAGCCAATCTTAGGTACTATCTAGGCCCACTTTGTCTATACAAGTACAATTGACGCTCATTGTGGGGCCGAGATAGAATTCCAACAAGCAATAATGATTTCCACAAGACACACTCTAAACAATGAACGCATTGCTGAAGATCAGATAGTTATGTTTCACGCTCTACAAAAACAAATAGAAGAGATGCGTCAGAAAAACATAGAGGATTATCAAAAGAAGGAAGAAGAGGTGTCTCTCCAAACAACAAAATGAGAAGTTGAGAAAGCAGCTAGTCGAATCTGAACATAGAGAACAATCTCATTCCAATGAGCATACCCAGAATCGGCAAAAAGCAGTCACTATTCGAACTCACTCGGTAAGCATCTAGACAACACATCGACCAAACGCTTGTCGTTAAAGAGGATGATGACCCAAGAGAACATCCTTTCACAAATGACATTATGGAAGCCCAACTCCCGTTCAAGTGAAAGGGACTAAACATCAAACTCTATGATGGTTCAACAGATTCGAATGAGCACCTGAACATGTACAAAACCCAAATGAACCTCTACACTATAGATAAGGTGATATGGTGTAATGTTTTTCCCACCTCTATCAAAGAAAGGGCACTTAGCTGGTTTACTCAGTTTCCTCCCAAATTCAGTGGACAACTTCAAGGCTTTGACAACCAAGTTTAACACTCAATATGCAATGATTCGACCACATCATAAGTCATCTCTCGCCCTTTTAAATGTCAAACAAGAAAAAGGATAGCCCATACAAGAGTTTGTGGAAAGATTTAGCAAATTATCTCTGAGCATCAGAAATCTCAAGTCAGAGATAACCATGCATCATCTAAGCGGTTTACAGACCCAAACAATTCACTGATAGTCTAATCAAAAGACCAACACAAAACTTGGAAGAATTAAGAACTCGGGCAACAAAGTTCATGCAAATCGAGGAACTAAGTGCCTATCATAAAAATGCTCAAGAAGACAATAGAGGAGACAAGGGAAAGGAGAAAGATAAAGGTAATCGACAAACATCTGGTCAGTTTGATAAATTCAAAGACAACCGAGGCCCTCGGTTCCACACTTATACACCGTTAAATAGTGATCGGGGAAAAATCATGGACGAAACCTTGCATGCCGACCTAATCTCGGCATTGAAAAAGCTGCCAAGCCCAAAGGAATTCTACTTGTCTAAACAATGTTGTTATCACCATAATTTTGGGCATATGATAGAAGAGTGTAAAACACTAAATGATAAAATTGAAGAACTTGTCCAAATTGGCCACTTACGGAAATTTGTCCAAAGAACAAGTAGAAATTCATATCGATCTCCATAGAGAGAAAGATATCTTTCCAGAGATGATGTAATACCCTTGGCGCGGTTGAGAAGAACGATCATGACTCTACGAGGACAATCGACGCCCAAAAAAAAGTAGAAAAGAAGTGAGAGCCCCAAGAGGGGTGACCGTTCAAGAAAAAGCAAAAGTCCCAAGCATGACGACTGCTCGAGACGCGACGTTCGTGAATTCATAAACACGATCACTGGAGGGTTAGCACTTGGGGGTCGTGGTCACAAGGAAGGACGATCACGTCGTTATGAATGACATTCCTATCCAAGGAGCAAAAGTCCAAGATACCATTCGGGACAAGCATTCGTGAAGTGATAAATGCAATCGTTAGAGGGTTCGCATGTGGAGGATGTTCTAGTTCCGCCTGCAAGAAACATCTTAGGGCTATACAATCAGTCCATTCGACCACTGCCAGAGACTGACAGAGGATCCCTCCAATTCTTTTTACAAATGATGACTTTATTGCTATTGATTCAGCACAAGACGATCTCATGGTCATTATCGTGGAAAGTGATAAATTTGCTATAGCCAAAGTTTTAGTAGACCAAGACAGTTCAGTCGACATTTTATACTAGAAGACTTTAAAAAAGATGAGGATTCCAAAATCAAAAATTCAACCTTATGACGACTAGATAATAGGTTTTCTCAGAGAGTAGGTGCACACACGAGGATACATCGATTTATACACAATGTTCAACAAAGGTAAATATCTTTGCAAAACCATTAGGGTCAGGTATCTTCTTGTTAATGCGAATACCTCATATAATATTTTGCTCGGTCAATCATCTATTAACCACCTTAGAGTGATGGTGTCCACACCACACCTTCCCATGAAGTTTCCCTTGGTTGCGGGTGATATAATCACCGTTCATGTTGATAAAAAAATAGCTCGAGAGTGCTATGTCGCAAGTTTGAAAGTCGAACCAACCAATCGACTTTACAGAGCATCACCACGCAGTCGGTCAAGAGGGAGAAAAGTACGCTCACCAAGGTCCAGAGGGCCGACCAGAGATCGGTCTCAAGAAATGAGATCTCTAAGAAGAGTGCATATGGTTGCATTGGTAGACCTCGACCCTCAACTAAATGATGCTTACATAGATCCCGATGAAAATCTTCGCCCCTTACCCCACGTGATGACGAACACATAACAAACATAGGAACTTCATTGACATCGACCGATGATAAAATAGTAAGCCAAACACTCATTGGTAATGCTGATTTATTTGAATAGAGAGCCTCAAACATGCCAGGAGTAAGTTAAGATGTTATTACACATCGTCTTTCAGTCTATAAAGAGGCAAAACCAATTGCCAAGAAGAAGAGGAAAATGGGGGAAGTGAAGTGTAATGCAGCACATAAGGAGGCCGACAAGCTAATGAAGGTTGGCTTCATCTAAAAAACACATTATACCACATGGTTGGCCAATGTAGTAATGGTAAAAAAAATCTAAAGGAAAGTGGAGGATGTGCAGAAATTATACCGACCTCAATAAAGCTTGCCTGAAGGATTCTTATCCCTTACCAATTATCGATCAACTAGTTGATGGAGCAGCCAACCACCATATCTTAAGTTTCTTGAATGCATACTCTAGATAGAATCAAATCCAAATGCATTCGAGGGAGAAAGAGAAAGCAACAGTCATGAATGATTGCAAAACCATCTATTATGAAGTCATGTCGTTCGACATAAAGAATGTTGGGGCAACTTATCAAAGGCTGATGGATTACATCTTTAAAGGGATGTTTGGTCAAAATGTTGAAGTTTATATTGAAGCCAAGTCTGATTCATGTCTAAAACACATTCAAGATCTCAAAGAAGTCTAAAAAGCCCTTCGAGACCATGGTATGCAACTCAATCCTGACAGGTATGCGTTCAGGGTTGAAGGAGGAAAATTTTGGGTTTCATGCTTACCCATCGCAACATTGAAGCAAACCCAGAAAAGTGTAGGGCTATCATTGAAATAAGAAGCTTTGAAAATGTAAAATATTCAGAAGTTTTTGGGTCGACTAATAACTCTATCCAGGTTTGTGCCGAAATTAGTGGAAAAAACCAAGCCTATCGTCCAACTTTTGAGAAAAGCAGCTAAGTTTAACTGGACGACCGAATGTGAGGAAATCTTTCTTCAATTAAAAGCATTCTTAGTAGCTCCACCAGTCATAAAAAAGTCGAATGCTCAAAGACCAATCATAATATATCTTGCAGTATCATAAGAAGCGGTCAGCACGACTCTAGTGCAAGAGGTTGATAAGGAGGAACAACCGATCTATTTTATAGTCGAGTTCTACATGGTGTAGAGGTGTGCTATCAGATGATTGAAAAGGTAGTCCTAGCACTCGTTGTCACAACACAAAAAATGTCAATGAATTTTCAAAATCATCGCATTATAGTAAAGATCGACTACCTTATTATGAATGATTGGATGAGCGATTTCATATTCAATATCAACCTAGGGAGCAATCAAGTCTCAAACCATATCCGATTTCACGACTAAACTTAGCCCTCGACAGACCGAAGATGAAAATCTTCAATGGACCTTGCATGTTGATGGTTCATCCAATGACAAGTCATGTGGAGTAGGGTAGTTCTCGAAGGCCTAGGCGACATTCTAATTGATCAGGCAATAAAATTTGATTTAGAAAGATCAAATAATCAAGTAGAATATGAGGCTATTCTAGCTGGCCTAAATTTAGCGTATGACATGGAAGCCCAACAACTCATCAACTAGTAGTCGGACAAATCAAAAGGGATTTTGAAGTGAAAGAATCTTTGTTGTAGAAGTATTACCACCTCGTTCGGGATGTGATTTCTAAATTCCAAGATGTAAAAATATTTTTTAACAACATAACATAAATGTTTATATTATATTGACATTTTAATTTAGTAAAAAAAACTTAATGTTTTAAATATTTTATTTTGAAATTTAATTTAATTTTTTTATAAAAATAAAATTTAAGTGTAATTTATCATCATAAAGCTGATTTAGTAAGTTAGATTTACATTTATATATATATATATATATATTGATTTAATGTTTGATTGTTCAGTCCCTTCCACTATAAATAAGTGGGCAGATTTCATGAATTCGTAGATCAAATATATGAGTGTTATGTTGCCAAATTGCAAGCTTAAGCACTCTCTTATCTACTCTCTATAGGATAGACACCTTTGGTCTCTTCTTCCACATTTTTTAAGTGATATGGCTGAACCAATCACTTTCCACACTCTTCATGGCAATTATAAGAAATTCATGGCTCCAATGAAACTTTCCTTGACTCACTACTTCCATTAAGGTTTCGCCAACTCTCATTCAATTTCAAAAAATAAAATAAAATTAAGATAATGCTTTCAAATAGTGTACGAGATTACATTACTTTTGCAATAGAACAAATAAAATTGTACATAGAGGGGTTAATGTCTTTGAGGGTATAATCCTAAACACATAAATATATAAAAATAGTATGATATAACTATGTATATCATCATGAGTCTATAATTTGTTTATGTATCGTATAGATTTTAGATAAATAATAAATTACAATATACAAAATACCATAAAATAAATATACGTTTCATAAAAAAATATGCAATTTCATAAAAAATAATGTTTTATTATATTAAGCAAATAACATAAATCAGTAAATCTAAAGAGATGTATCACAATTTTCATTCAAATTATTTATTTGTTATTTCTATATATTATGTATCAAATATTTTTTCTATGTAAAGTTAATACATATCCCATGTAAACCAAAATACATAAATTATCGTGAAAAGATATTTTCTTTTTCCCAACATTTTAACATGCAATATCGCTAACGTGAGCATCAATTAATATATATTTTTTTTTATAAATGCTTAACTTATATTTTTTTATATCATGTTTTTTTTTATAAAAAACTTTCATGTTAGACATTACTATACAACTTGACATCTTAGCTAGGTTGATACCTCAAGTAACAACAATCATCTATCATCACATGAAAAAAGTATTATTAAAAAAAAAGAAAATACAAAGAAAAAGAAAAAACTATACCAAAACTCATATGTTAACAAAAATATACATATATAAATTATACTTATTTATAAAGAATTCTAATCACAAACTAAATTTTTTTATAACGTCTTTCTCCCTTCGAAAAACAAGACATAAAATCAAGGCCAATTAGTTGAAAGAATGACATGTTATATATATATATATATATCATCAACCTTTAAATTTAATAATGACCGATAATTTTTAAATATTTTGCAACATATTTTTAGTGAAGTTTCTAACATTAGAAAAATGACATTGTTTAAATTGAAAACTTAAGGAAAGAGATATATACTTAATTTAAGTTCGTCATAGTTGAACTAGGAATACCCAATTATATTTTTATTATTAAATGGAGACAAATATTTTTTTCAAAATCTAATAGATAGTACAAGAATATCAACTTTAACCGTAAACAAAAAATTGACAGTAACTAAATGAAGCCAACGTTAATGCTTGAGTAGCGTCTACCTTGTATTGGTTAAAAAGCTCACTCTATATAACTAGAACTAATTGAAATTTGTGTTGACTTGAAGGGAACGTTATTATTAGAGTCAATCAAACGGATCTAAGATATTTAGTAATATAGTTATTGTGTGAGTTCTACCAACGTTAACTAAGAAAAAAAAGAAAGAAAGATAGAATTGGTCTAGCCTACTCTAAATATTTAAAAAGGTAAGTAATTTGTGTTGATCTAATTTACACTTAAAAAAATTCAGGTTTAAAGTGGGTTTGGCCAACCCTAAGTTGAAGAAAAAAATAATGTCGTCGAAGCTAACACTAATAAAAAAAAATAATAAGTCTTTCAAATCCTATTATTCTATTTTAGACTTGTAAATATGATTCTAATAAAATGAACTTGCTGATTCAATCAATTTGTGTAAAAAATTGAAATAGATTAATGTTGTAATAAAATCAACTCAGGTCTTATCTGAATCACTCATAACAAGTAAACGCAATCAATCAGGGTCAACAAAAAATACACAACGTCAGTTTGTCGACGCTAACATTAATAAAAAATAATAAGCATTTCAAAACCTATTATCCTATTTCAAATTTGTCAATACGAATAAAATGAACTTGTTGGTTCAATCAATTTATGTAAAAAATCGAAATACATTCATGTTGTAATAAAATCAACTCAAGTATGATCTGAGTCGCATGTAAGAAGTAAGCGCAACTAATTAGGGTAAAAAAAAAATACACAATGTCAGTTTTGGTCGATGTTGACATTAATAAAAATAAAATAAAAGCATTTCAAATCCTATTATCCTATTTCAAACTTGCCAATATGATTCCAATAAAATGAACTTGTTGGTTCAATCAATTTATGTAAAAACTTGAAATACATTCATGTCGTAATAAAATCAACTCAGGTCTGATCTGAATCACACATAAGAAGTAAACGTAACCAATCAGGGTCAACAAAAAGGGGAAATCATTCATAAAAAAGAATAGAACACATTAACTTCTTCAAGCCAACAAGGTTGTCACTTATGGAGACATTCATAACCAAACCAATATTCTAGCAATAAAACACAGAACATTGTCAATATATCCTAGGTTTTCGGAAACCACAAATTTTAACCAACACTAAGAATGAACCTTAATAAATCCACCAATTAAAAGACCAAGCATGTAGAAAAATAACAAAGTTGTATAGAGTGACCAAATAATATCATTCCAATTGTCCAAACCATGGATTGTTAGTCCATAGTCATACCCAATATCGAATATGAATTTTAATTACAAATAAGAATGTTTGAAAATTAAAAATAACATAAGTATAGGATTAAGATAAAAAAACACTTGTAATGCCATCAATTGAAAACACTTGTAATGCCATCAAAGATAAGTCAAAGACTTTTTAAACTTAATCAAACAAAGAAAACCTTCTAAGCATGAGATCGACAAAGTAACAAACAAAGTGTGATAAGAGGGAGTGTCTACCCTGGGGAAAAAGAAGGATCGTCTAGTGTTAATGTTAAGCGCGAGCGTGTACGCGATAAGACCCAACGTCTAATACAAAGCTTAATTTCCTCTAAGTCTAAGACCTCTGAAAATGTGAGAAACACTCGTCTAAAGCTTCAATGAAAAATGATATGTTGGATTTCAATGTGATTAAGTTTTTTGGTATTAATACTCGTACTGATAAAGTTCTTCATCCACTTCCTGTTAGATGGGAGTTCCCTTTACCATGCTGGGTTAAAATTAACACTAATGGGGCTGTTAGGGGATATCATGGTCTTGCTACTTGTGGAGGTATTTTTCATGGGAGTATGAGGGAGTTTATTGGTGCTTTCTTTACGTTTTTTGAAGTTCAGACTACTATGGTTGCTGAGTTTTATGAAATTATATATGTTATGGAGGAAGCTCAAAAGATGGGGCTTACTAATGTATGACTTGAATATGATTTTATCTTGATTTGTGCTGCTTTTATTGCTATGACTAATGTTTCGTGGATGCTTCGTAATCGATGTAATGCTTTTCTTAATTAGTGTGGGAAAATCATATTTAGGGTTACTCATATTTTTCGTGAAGGGAATGTGTGTGCTGATAAGTTGGCTAATTTATGAT
>Ga0123342_1001289_pt1 | contig 42080 bp, 25 predicted proteins | sample Turbeawhitnodule_FD_89960 | JGI IMG/M metagenome (GOLD analysis project Ga0123342, IMG submission 89960) | Root nodule microbial communities of legume samples collected from Mexico - Turtle bean Mexico white nodule | ecosystem: Host-associated > Plants > Roots > Nodule | place: Mexico: Nepantla...
TTAGCATGTCAATATTAAGTTCTTTGATTGAAATTGATGCCCGTAGAAAATTCATTTATATCGATCTCTCGCATACTTATAAAAACAACTTAGAAATCACAATCAGACGTTAATGGCAATTAAGTTTTCAAGTCAATCTCTAACACTCAAATATGTTAAGTATTGATGTTTAGGTCTGAACCCTAAAAATACCTCTCGGTCAGATTTAAGATTATCAATTTGTCACGATTGGTGTTTTTCTCTCAATCTGGCACACTAGGTTTGAACCTCTAACCCCCTATTTATCCTAATTTTCTAGGGTTAGGTGGCTTCCTGTGTCGCGCTAATGGGCTAAGTGATAAAACATAAAAAAGGCCCAATCTTTCTCTGCATCTTTTTCCATTCTAGGACTTTTCAGCTTTCTCTTTTTAGCTTAATTTATTCTCCTTTAATCCAAATCTTCAATCCTCCCTAGAAATCTACAATTAACACCAAATTTGGGAATAAAATACTCTTATTCAAATGAAGGTCATAAAAAATATAAAAAGATATAAATTCATAAATTAGGGATTATTTTATATGTAAATTAGCAATAAATCCTCATAAGTGCCTATATTTTAATATGAAATATTACTGATATTAGACACTTATCAAATATACGTTTAATAATTTGAAACATTTAATAATTGTAAAACAATATCATAAGACATGTTTTTAATCTGATTTTGTACAAGGAAAAGAAGATTATAAAAGAGACTTTAGAGGAAGGAAGGAGAAGTTTTTCGGGGGATCATGTTTCATAGGAGCAAACACATTCTAGACCTAATTTTTTTTTTTTATTTTATTCTTGTTTTGCCTCCGCATGGAAGGCGAAACCGCTTTGGTTGATTCCTTTGTAATTTTCCATTAAGTTCTAAGATTTTGATCAATAAAATTTTCATTTTTTTTAATTCTCCATAGTAGTTATTTTAATATTATAATCTCCTGTAAAACTGATTTTTGTGAGAGGTTGTACTTGAACGCTTGATTGAGAGTCTTCCTTATCTTAAAATCTAGTTTCTTAGTTAGTTCACATTGTTCTAATTAATTTCATGGGTGCATGATTCAAGAGAGAGAAAATGAGCATTCCCATGGAGTATACACATGGAACAAAGTGGGTACTTATTAAACCAGTAAAGGCATGCTTTACTGGTGAGCTTCAAGTTGAATTAGATTGACGCATGCTCAATCTGTTTTAGCTCTGTGTGAGAATTGAAGGATAATAATCTTTAGATAACTTAAGAAAAATTCATTGGTGGAAGAACTCGGGGGTCAACCGCTTTTCTATTTGTTCTTTTAATCTCTTTTATATTTTTTGCATAACTATCACAACCCCCTTTTTTTATCATTATTATTATTGCTAACTTTATTGCTTGTCGATAAATTCTAAATACTGATTTACTGATTTCACTATTAGATTCGTTGGGAGACGACTTAGGCTCATTTGACCACAATTATACTATCATCTCTAGCATTAGACAAGTCTACGCCGGATTAAAAGGAAAATATTAGTCAAAGTTGTTGAATAAAGGAAGAGTTACACTCTAGAAGCTGGAAGACAATCTAGTGTCGAATCTTATTGTAATAGATTTTTGGTGAGCCAATTTTGGTTTTAACTTAGGATCATCCATTTGTAGTTATTGAAAACCTTATAAATAGGAAATAGATAAAGAGAAACACATGATTTGGTAGATAAACAACTTCACATTTGCGTTTTAGTTTTTACAGTTTAATTAGTTATCTATTTTTTAGTTTATACAATTACAGTTTTGGCTATTCGAATTCTTCATTATCTCCCTTTTTTATCTTGTGTTCTCTCTTCTAATTTTTATGTTTTTATCTGATTTTATGATTTTTGCAAGTGAATTTACATTTGGAAGATGATTGAATTCTTGAAATGGGTAACATCGAATATGAAATTATGTTAGACGATACTCTATTTGAGTTGTTTTCTTCTCTTGATTTGTTTTCAAATTCAATTATTGATTAAGAATTGATTTATTTAAATATACAAATGGTTATGTGTTTTATTCATTAAACAAGGAATTTAGATATGGGTTTCTTGTATTCAAGATTTTCGTTTAATGACTCGCATTTCTCAAATGAAATTGTCTTCTCTTTACTATAATTCCTTTTTAATTTTTGATTTTATATTTCATTTTATGCATTGAATTTCTTTTAATTTCAGTTTATTTCAATCTCAGTATCAATTCTAATTATGCTTTGTTCATTATTCAAAGTTTTTTTTTTATAGTTTTAGTTCATTAGATGGTTTCTATTATATTTTCTTATTTTGAATAATTATATTATTTCTTTTCAATTTCTATTGATGACAACTTCTTTCGTTTACATTTCTATATTTTACATTTTTGTCATTTACATTTTCATTTGATGCTATTTTTCTCACTGGTAACACTATTGGGTTGTTTGGTAAGTGGTTGTTGACTAGACGACGTGATAGTTGCACTTTTTTTTTCACACTTCATGAATTCATTTGTGTTTTATCTTTTTCTTTAAATTTATATTGTAGTTTTAATTCACTTTACATTCATGTATTTTTTGAATTGTCTAGTATAGTTTTGTTTCAATTGTGTAATGCATGCTCTATGTTTCATTTCATCCCTGTAATTTTAGTTTGTCGATTTAATTCTACTTTTTTAGTAACGTTTATAATTTCATTTAATTCTCTTTCACAATTTCATTTAGTTTGTAGTTTTTATATTTCAATTGTTAGAAGACGGTCTAATAGATGATTGTCATTAGATAGTCTACTTCGTTACTTTTTTGTTTTGTTTTCATTTGTGTTGTTATTTGATTTTTATTCTAAATTTCATCCAAACCCCTAATCTTAGTTTGTGAAAGGAAGAAAATCAAATTGTGGATTCAATCAACATGTGTTCTCAAGATTTTACCTAGGTTAGCCTCTTATTGCATTAAAATGGGGAACTTAGTTTTAGTTTGATAAACTTCGTAGAAGAAAAAGATTTATCATGAATATTATTTTATTCAATGAAAAAGTTATTTATATGTTGTATTATTATTTTTATACTTTTTTTGGATCTATTTCGATGGTGTGTATAGATTATTGGTCAAGAAAAATATGACATATCTTAATGGAAATCACGTTATGTGATCCTTGAAAATGTCAAAGAGTATGTCACCACAGAAAGAGTCTTAGATTTTGTTGGAATGAGTTAAGACCATACTAATGTAAAGTGTTCATGTTTGGAAAGTCATAGTTTGGTACATTGAAGGATGAAAGGCAAGGACTATAGTAGGGTCTAAAGAAGTATTTACCAGGTTGGTGAATATTTTGATAATTAAGAATAACATCCTAGATTAGGATATTTATAGGTAAAACTTGGGACAATCTGATATCTACTCAACATCGCCAAAGTTAGGTAGTGAGTATATATCTCTTTTATAGGCTGATAAATTATGGATATTCTCGAGAAAAATATGTATAACGTTACCAATGTTTTTAATGAGAATTATTTAATTACCTAATCACTTTCCAAGTAACGTTTTATATTCATAGTGGATCAATAAAAAATGGAATATGGACCTATATGATAGATAAATTCAGATTGACTCTTATAGTTGTAGGTTAATCCTAGGGCCCATTATTTGTATTGAATGTTAAGTTTATTAAGATTTATATCTAAGATTTACAAATACCTCACTCTTTTTCGTGTGAGTTTTTTTCATATCTACTTGCAATATGAGTAGAAGCAAAATCTTTTCAGTAAAAGTTGTTTAGAAAATTTTTGGGAGATCTTCTTTACGATATAGGCTCATTGAGAACTTATTTTTATTTTTAATATCCATAGGAAATATTAAATATATAGATAGTTCTCTGTTCTAATGTAGAACTCTTATTATTATATGTCTGTGTAATATACTATGAATAATTATAAATATGTAAATTGTTGACATCCATATATATATATATATGTATATTTATATATATATATATATATGGTTATCTTATTATTAATGTTCTTTCTAAGAAAATATTACTGTGCAAAAAAACAACGTACTCCCAATTTCTAATTAAATAAAAATTATTTATATAATAGTTGGGTGTTACACTAATCATTAATTATAATAGAATAGTGTAACATGTAAAGGTAATAATCATTTTAATTTATCTAATTAGAGACATTAATTAATTAATTAATTAAAACTTAAAAATATTTATATATAAGTGTAAGTGTACTTGTAATATATATATTAAAAATATTTATTAATGTCTAAGTGTACTTGTAATATATATATATATATATATATATATTAAAATAAAATAAAAAATTGAAAAGTAAGGTAGGTTAGCTCGCAGGTGGGTCAAGATTTCCCACTTTCATAAACCACGATAGGTCAGGCCAAAATGAGCAGAGTTAGCCCATTTTGTCACCTATATTAAGCATTATAGAATATGAGATACAAAGAATAATACAAGGGAAAAATTAGAGAACTTAAAAAAGAAATTAAGAAGTAAATTACTTTGTAAACTTTTTAGAAGTTTCTATAAATTTAGATAAGATTAATTTATGATTGAAGTACAAAGGAAAATGTAGTTGACTAACTCATGATTGAAGTAGTTAAACAAATTCATTTATCTAACTACCTTATCAGGTGAAGGGTGTAACTTTCCCCTCATTCACCATCTAGCAGGCAACTAACGCCATTATCCAACAAGGTGTGTGTACTTCCTTTTGTTCATTTTGTATTTAAGTGGTTGAATTTCCCCCATTAGAAATAAGAGTTCCCCGTATTATACAAACTACACTTGAATTTGAATGAAACTAGATTTGTGAAAATTTTGAGTGTTTTTGGGGAATAATTTTTCTTTTGATGGGTTCTTAGCTTAGATAGCTTATTTAAGTGATAAATCTTTATTGTTGGTTCTTTTATTAAGGTGATGTGTTCTTCCACGTCCTTACCTTATCGCTTTTATTGTTACATGGATGTTGACTCAAAGAGGAAGTAATCACTTTGTGCTAACCGAGAAAGATCTTGTTTTCATTTATTGTATCATGAATAAGGTCAAGATAAACTAGATCCACATCATCAAAGAACATATGTTGAAATCCATGATGTTAAGTGATTACCACTATCCATATGTTATCCTTATTTCTAAATTTCTGCATTACTTTGAACTTGATCTTGAGGAGGAGCAATCTTAAGTGGTCAAAACATCACTTGAAGTCAACAATAGCTCCATTAGCAAGATGGGTTTCACAAAAATTGGTGGAAAGTGGGTCAACAAGGATGGTGATCAAGCTGGATCCTCAAGTGGAGCTCGTGCTGAAGATGGTGGAGAAGAACAAGCTGATATTGCAGTTGCTAGTGGTTATGTTGATGCTGAATTCCAAGCTAGAGATGATGATGTTGGTCCAAGTGCTGGAATCATGGGAGAACGCATCACCTTTATGTCTCCATTTGAAATATTGATGCTGAGAATAATGGATAATTTTGTTGATGAACAAATAAGTCATCATGAGTTCTGTATGGCACGTTTTCAGAACCTTGATAAGCATATTGAAGTTGTTCAAAATCAGCTTTTTGAGCTACAATACGACAGAGATGATTGAAGTCTTTTAGTGCTTTATTGTTCCATTCTGTGTTAATTTGTTGAACAATTTTTTGTATGTTGCTACATATATGTTTTAATCTGGTTTAAACTAATTTAGTAGGCTGATGCAGAAACTCTGATTGTGCACCTTATTCACACTGATTTTGCTGGTTTTCTTTATGAAAATCACATGGTGAAAACTGCTTCTTTGGTGCTAGAGGAACTTGGATATGATTGCTCTCTGGTACATGCATTTTTTCTGTTTTGCAGGTACTTTCAAATTCAAACAGAACAACACAAGCAAACCAGAGATTTGTCTTCATCAAATAGGGGGAGATTATTGAAGATAAGCTTTGATGTCCCCAAATCCATGAAGATTGATTGAAGGCCTTGTTGTTGCTTGTGTGTGTGGATTCTGGGTAGTTTGAATTTGTAAATCCACTCTTAGTTAGGATTCGAAGTTGGTTTAAAAAAAATCCTTTTGAAAAAGAGTGTTTTACAAAGAAGTGTAAAAACAACTAGTTGTTTTATCGTTTCAATCAGTTGTTTTACACTTAGTGTTTTTGAAACAGGTTGCTTTGACATTTTAACCGATTGTTTTTTGAAAATCCTTAACAAAATTTGTTAAGTTTGGTAAATCTGTTTTAATTGATTCAAAACTGATTTGGCTCATGCTTTAAATGTTTTTAACATCTTTTTGGAGTTTACATAATCTGTTTTACGCTCCTCGTAGTTAAGATATCATATTAAAACCTTTCAAATCAGTTTTCTCCAAGATTTTCCTCAAGCTTTGAATTTTGCTAAGAGTTGAATATGAGTGCTTTGTATCTTTAGAATTCAAATCTGTATCAGGTGTGATCTATTGAACTTAAAGCTTTGATGTCTCCAAATCCATGAAGATTGCTTGAAGGCTGGGTTGCTGCTTGTGGGCATGGGTTCTGGGTACTTTAGAATTTGTCAATCCAATCTTAGCTTAATCCAAAACTGGATCAATCAAGTTCTTTCAAAAGAAAAGTGTTTTTCAAAGTAGTGAAAAATAACCTGTTGATTTATCGTTTCAATCGATTGTTTTATACTTAGTAATTTTGAAAAGGATTTGAAGAAGCTGAAATTGGCTTACCTAACAGTCAAGGCCAATTCAATCGGTTGAATCGAGTTTTCAATCGATTGTTTTTTGAAAAATCTTAACAGAATTTGTTAAGTCTGGTAAATATGTTTTTCATGATTCTAATCTGTTTTGGGCTTTGATTAAAATTCTTAGACGACTTTTGAGACTATATAACCGGTGTTTACATATCTGAAAGAAAAATATCAGATTACCAAAAAGATTAAAGTTTTTCAAGATTGCAAGATTGCTTAAGGCTTTGCTTGGGATAAGAGTGGAATAGAGAATTGTTGTAATCCTTTTGTATCAGTTGTGATCCTTCTTGTTCTTACTTGTATTTGTTTCATATGTGTACAACTTGTAAGGTACTTTATGTGAGTTGATTTTTAGATGGTTTCATTTTATGGTGACACTTTTACTTAGAGTTGGAATTTTAGCAATTTATGGTGAAACCTAAGGAAGATTCCCACTGGACACGAACTTAGCCAAATGGTTAAGTAAGTGTGAAGGTTCACTTCACAAAGCCAAAGATGAAAAATCAATATCAAGTGATAGATGGAATGCAATGTGGAATTGAAATGACAATAAGGTAAACATCAATGGTGGTCATGGCCGAACAAAATGATGAACCATAAGCATATAACAAAAGCAAAACCAAGAGCAAGAATTCAAGACAAAGACATATATGAAATGGAAGTGAATTGAAAAAAAAGTGGAAGAAGAGTAGCTTATGCAGTCGTTGTGAGAGGGGTTCATGCCACTTGGGGTGTGGTAGCCACCAAGATGAGTGAAGGGTTTCCACTTGAGAGTCTCACACTCCTCAAGATAAGACCTAGCCAAGAGGATTCAAACTTCTCACACAATTTGTGCAGAGTAACTTTTTTATTCAAAATTAACATGTAATACATGGAGTAAGGCACCCTATTTATAGGAATGGGTGCCTTGGTGGCTAAGAAGAGCAAGGGTAGGATGGGAAATAAGGGAGGGGCGGCCAAGGAGGGTTGACTAAGGTCAAAACCGAACCTTTAAGCTCTCCTTCTAGAAACTAGGTTAAAACCCTAATTCTAGGTGTCTTGTCTTGAAAAAACTGGGCTTGGATCAAGCCCATTTCTCTATGAGCACTCTTATTTATGCTAAAGGCTCCTATTCTATCCTATCTTGCTATTTGGACCCTTAAAGAGAGCCCAATTTATTTACAACTTGTTTTATTCTTAAGAATACCAACAAGAAGAACATTAGATGCTTTGGTTTTTGTCCATTTCTCCCTCTGGTGAGGTATTCACTTGAATGTTGAGATGACTTCTTATAGTGTGAATCGTAATGTGCATTCTTGGTCATCTCCTAGTTGGCTTGGTTTGTATCAGTATTGGTGTCTACAATCAAAGGGTGACTTGTAGTGAATTGTGTATCAAAGAGGGTTAGTGTTCTTGAAGGGCTCAAGATTACCTCTTTGGTGTTTGTATTTTGTAATCTAGTTTTGATTACATAGTGGAATACCCAATGGTTTCTGGGGACTGGATGTAGCTCTTGGTGTAAGAGTGAACCAATATAAATTTGGTTGTGTGATTCTCTTTTTCCCTAATCTCTGTTATATTTGTTTTAAATTTGTTTTTATTAACTGCTGATAAAAACAACCAGTTGAATCGCAAAAACAACCGGTTGATTTTCTAGAAATCAACTAAAATAGTTTGGTATCTTGGGCATTTTCATTCCTTTGGCTTTGATTCTTCATTGGCTTTCCCACACCTTCAAAGTTTGCAAAAAACGTTTAAAATTAATTCACCACCCTCTTGTTTTAGGCCTACAATTCTAACAATTGGCATCAAGAGTAAGGTTATTGAAAGTTACTCACGGTTGATCCACAATATGTTTTTATGGCTGACAAACTACCTTTTGGGGAAGGTGCTTCTATAAATAGACCACCACTATTTTGTGGTGTAAATTACCAATTCTAGAAGGTAAGGATGAAAATATTTGTTGAATCAATTAACAAAGGTATTTAGGATGCAATCAAGAATGGTCCTTTTATCCTTATGATTGAAAATGAAAAAGAAATTTCTTAAAAACCTTGGTCCCAATGGACTGAGCAAGAAAGTAAAAAGGCACAATATGATTGTCTTGCAAATAATATTATCACATTTGCACTGAGTTCTAACGAATATTTTAGGGTGTCTCAATGTGAACAACAAAGGAGATGTGGGATACTCTTGAAGTGACTCATGAAGGCACCAATGATGTGAAAAGAGCAAGGAAACACACTTTTATACAAGAGTATGAGATATTCAGAATGTAGAAGGGAGAAACAATTGTAAAAGTGCAAAAACAGTTTACTCACATTGTAAATCATATGTTGAGTCTTTGGAAAACATTTGATAAACAGGAGCTAAATATCAAAATTCTCAAGTGTCTTGATAGATCATGACAACCCAAGGTTACTGCCATATCTGAATCAAAGGATTTAACCTCCATGACCACTACCACATTGTTTGGAAAGTTGAGAGAGCATGAGTTAGAGATGAACATTTTAATGTTCAAGAGAATGAGGAGAAACATGTGAGAACAATTGCATTGAAGGTTGCTGGGAACAGAAGTTGTCAACATTCAGGTGATGATAGTGAAGAAGAGAGTCTTAGCTTGTTGTCAAAGAAGTTCAACAAGTTTTTAAAGAAGAACAACAGCAAAAGTCACACCAATGACAGGTATGTTAGCAAGAAACCTACTGAATTCAATTCTAACAAACATACATGTTTTGGATATGGTGAGCAGGGGCACATAAAAGCTGAATGTCCCAACAAAGAAAGCAAAGAGAAAAAGTTCAGCAAGAAGTTTGAAAAGAAGGGCAAATCATAAAAGGCCTACATTGTTTGGGATGACAATGATGTATCATCATCAAGTGGCTCTTCAATTGAAGAAGAATAAGCAAATTTGTGTCTAATGGACAAGGGTCAAAATGACACAAGCAGTGTAAGTTCTTCTTCCTCTATTAATGTTGAAAATTATAGTCAGCTTCTTGAAGCTTTCAAAGAAACACATGAGGAAGCTAATAGATTGGTTCTATTGAATAACTAATTGAAAGGTTTAAATAATTGGTTGGAAAATAGAGTTAAGGCACTAGAAGAAGAGCTGGAAAATTCGAAAAATGATTTTGAAAATATAGAATTGATTTATAAAAATTCTTCTTGCAAGTGCAACTCTAGTTTTTGTGAAAACTGTGAATCTCTTGAAAAGAAGGTTCACTACCTTGTAAAAACTGTGGATAAGCTTTCAAAAGGAAAATCAAACTTTGAGACTGTTCTAGCATCTCAAAATTATGTTTTTGGAAAATCTGGTTTGGGTTTCTATCCACAAAGTAAGAAAAATGGAATTTCAAAGCCTTACTCTACTGTAACAGAAAAACAATCGATTGAAAAATCAAAACAACCGGTTGTTACATGTTTCTACTGCATGAAAAGAGGTCATTCTGTTAGGTTCTGTAAAATTAGGAAATTTTTTGTTCCTAAAGGTGTTATGAAGTGGATTCCAAAGAATCCTAAGGGTTCAAAGGATCCAATTGATGCTCATGGACCCAAATTTGTAAGGTGACAAAATCTTGGTACTTGATTTTGTCTTATGTAGGATTCCCTGATGGAAACTCAACACATGTGCTACCTGGACAGTGGGTGCTCCAAGTATATGACAAGGGTGAAATCCAAGTTTGTCAACCTTATCCTCAAGCAAGAAGGGCATGTGACCTATGGAGACAACAATAAGGGGAAGATTTTTGGGAGAGGCACCATGGGTGACAAGAACAACTTTCTAATTCATGATGTTTTATACGTAGAAGGGCTGAAGCATAGTCTACTCAGCATTAGTCCGTTGTGTGATAAAGGTTATCAAGTAACCATCAAATCCAACACTTGTGAGTTACGTCTACCAAATTCACATGAAGTAGTGTTGATTGGTAAAAGGGTCAACAACATTTATCTTCTTGATATCTCACATCCTACATCCATTGGATGTCTTCTAACCAAACATGAGGAATCATGGTTATGGCATAGAAGAATAGCTCATATTCACAGGCATCATTTGAATAAACTTATATCTAAATATCTTGTGATAGGATTACCCAAGCTCAAGTTTGAGAAATACCATATATGTGAAGCTTGTCAAAAGGAGAAACAAATTAAACATTCTTTTAAATTGAAAAATGTGGTTTTCACTTCAAAACCCCTTGAGCTGCTCCACATGGATTTATTTGGTCTTTCAAGAACTATCAGTCTTGGTGGGAATTACTATGCTCTTGTTATTGTTGATGACTTTTCTAGGTTCACCTGGATACTGTTTTTAGAATAAAAAAGTGATGTTTTTGCACCATTCAAAAAACTTGCCAAGAGGCTACAAAACACTAGTTGCAGCAACATATGCGCTATCCGCAGTGATCATGGTGGGGAATTGCAAAATGAAAAGTTCAACTCATTATGTGTAAAACTTGGAATCTTCCATAATTTCTCTACCCTTAGAACTCCTCAGCAGAATCGAGTTGTGGGGAGGAAAAACAAGTCTCTTTAAGAGCTTGCAAGAACCATGTTTAGTGAATCCTCCTTGCCAAAGTACTTATGGGCAGATGTTGTCAACATTGCATGTTATGTGATGAACAGGGTTCTTATAAGATCAATCTTGAAAAAGACTCCATATGAATTGTTCAATGGAAGGAAACCTAATATTGGACATCTGAAGGTGTTTGGATGCAAGTGTTATGTTTTAAACAATGGTAAAGAAATTCTTGGAAAGTTTGATGAGAAAGCGAATGTCGGTATATTTCTCGGTTACTCTTTATCTAGCCATGCTTATAGAGTATATAATAAAAGACTTATGACTGTAGAAGAATCTATTCATATTGTATTTGATGAGACTAACCATGCAGAAAAAGAATCTCAAAGGATTCATGCAGAGGAAGATGAGTAAAACATAGTTCTGAAGAATCTGGAAAACTGCCTAGAAAAACAACCGATTGATTCTGCGAAACAATCGGTTGAAATTCTGCAGCAGGATGAGCTAACCCAAGAATGGAGAATTCTTAGGAATCTTTCTGTGGAAAACATCTTTGGGCAGATTTTGAAGGGAGTCTGTACTCGAAGAACAGTCTCAAATTACTCACTAGTTCAAAAAAGCAAAACGAGTGCGGCTATTTTACATTTATAAGGGCGGCTATATAACCGCATTTGAAGAGCACACATTTGTAAATCAGAGACATAAGAAGGCGGCTATATAGCCGCATTCGTAAATTCAATTTATAAATGTGGCTATTTACATAGTTGCATTTATAAATCTCATTTACGATAGGCATTTAAGATTTCTTTTCTTTTTGTTGTTGATTGCGTTTCTAATCAAAGTTTTGATCTTTTTCGAAGAACATGATCCTTATTTTAGCATTTCTTTTGATCTCTTGGTGTGTTCATATTATACATCTTCGTATTTCATCCCTGTGGAAGTCCAAAAAACGCAAATAAAAATTCCCCAATGAAATGCATATATATGACGGAGCAAGGCGACAGCAACAACGACGAGGAAGGCACCGAATAAAGCAAACAAAAACCTTCCCAAGCATGACCTTAGCAATGACATAAGAAAAAAAAATAAGAGAAACACAAAACATACAAAAATCAATGGTGAAGAAGAAGAGAGGAAGACAATGCTTACCTATGGCACGAAGACAATGCAAAGAAGAGAGCAAAAAAAGAGGAAGCACAGCTAATGGAGGAAGCACATAAGAGAAACGAAGCACAAGAGAAAGGAAAATATCAAAATATAAGTGGCACATTTCTGAATTAGGGTTAAAAAGGATTTAAGAAGGCGGCTATTTGTAAAGCCACATTCGTAAATCAAGCGTTTTGATTTACAAGGACGACTGTACAAATAGCCGCCCTTGTAAATCCAAACGCTTGATTTACAAGTGCGGCTTTACTAATAGCCGCACTTGTAAATGAACTTAATTACAAAAAGGCCACCGCGTTTTTTACGAAAGCGTTTAAGCGTAAAGCCGCACTAAATAAACCGCACTTATTTATACATTTTGCACTAGTGACTGCAAGCACATGGCTTTTGTCTCTCAAATTGAGCCTAAGTCAATAAGTGAAGCTCTTAAGAACGAAAATTGGGTTGTTGTTATGCATGAGGACCTTAACCAATTCACCAGAAATGATGTGTGGACTCTGGTCTCTAAAACAGATTAGATGAACATCATTGGAACCAAGTAGGTGTTCAGAAACAAGCTGGATGAATCAGGGGTGATTACAAGGAACAAAGCAAGGCTAGTTGCAAAAGGATACAACCAAGAATAGGGGATTGACTATGATGAGACATTTGCACCAGTGGCCAGATTGGAAGCAATGTGGTTGCTGTTGGCATTTGCCTGTATGAGCGGGTTCAAACTATTCCAAATGGATGTGAAGAGTGCCTTTTTAAATGGGATTATCAATGAAGAGGTATATGTATCACAACCACCCGATTTGAGGATCATCAACTCCCTAATCATGTTTACAAGATGAAAAAGGCCTTGTATGGTTGAAACAAGCTCCTAGACAATGGTATGAGAGGCTTAGCAATTTCCTCTTGTCTCATGGCTAAGAGAGAGGCAAAATTGATAAGACTCTTTTAATTAAAAAGTCAAATTCTGCTATTATTTTTTTCCAAATATACGTTGATGACATTATATTTTGTGCTACTAATGATAGCTTATGTAAAGAATTTGTGGCAGGTATGCAAGGGAATTTGAAATGTCAATGATGGGAGAGTTATCCTTCTTCTTGGGACTGCAGGTCAAGCAATCTAAGGATGACATCTTTCTAAGTCAATCCAAGTATTGCAAGGAGATTCCCAAAATGTTTGAGATAGAGAAATGCGAAGAGGCAACTACACCAATATAAGGTTAAAACTTAAGAGTGACTAATTTTTTAAAAGAATATGCGTGTTGAAAAAAGTTTGGGGAAGCCCATTCTTCTATTTTTTTTTTATTTACTAAGAGTCAAAATCTACATAAAGACATTATATATTATTTTTCTCGTGTCATTCAATTACAAGATACTTTTTTAGTTATTATTTAAAAATATATGTAAAATAAAAAATTAATTTTTATATAGAATTAAACTTTCTAATTTTAAAAGACTATTTATATATTTTCAAAACTATAAATTTGGGATTTTATTCATTTCACATTCTAAAAATAAAATTTTAAATATATTTGTATAGTCTGAATTTTATTTCTGTAAAAAAAATATATTTCCAAAATTCAAGATATGTTATAAATTAGATCCAATGGAAAGAGTTTAGACACATGTTTAAAAAAATCAAGAATAAAAAAAATCAATTATAATTGAAGAATAAAACTTGTACACTCATAATTGATGAAAGAAGTTGCACAAATGTTATAAGTCAAAGAATGGTGAAAAAATTTCAGATATTCATTATACCTCACTCTGAGCCCTATAAGTTACAATGGTTAAATGAAGAGAGCGACATTCATGTGAACAAGCTAGTGATAGAATCATTTCAATTGATAAGTATTGTGAAAATTTTATGTGATTTATGCCCATAAAATCTAATCAAAACCGCACCTTTAGACACATCTTCTAGAAGGTAGGTTATAAACCCTAATTCTAGGTGCCTTGTCTTGAAAAAGTGGCTCGGTACAAGCCCATTTTGCTAATTACACTTTCTTTTATGTTATGTGAACCTACTCTAGTCTATTTTGCTATTTGGACCCCCAAAGTGAACCCAATTTATTTACAAACATATTTTTGTCTTTTAAAAAGACCAGAAGAAAGAACATTTGGTGTTCTGGTCTATGCCCAGTTCTTCTTCTGGTGAGGTTCGTTTGATCTTTGGTGGGGTCTTGACTTGATTGTTGAGATGACTGCTCATAGTGTGAATTGTCTCTTGAGTCCTTGGTCATCTTCTTGGGTACTTGGATTGTATCATGCTCCCCATGTTGGAAAGAATTTGACCTCGAATTTAGAACTCCAGTAAATAACATAGTCAGTTTGTTCACATATAAGATAGTACGAGGTGTGGTATGTGAAGTAAACTTATGTTCATGAAGCTTTGGGAGTTCATATGGGTAAGTTCTAGATACAAGCCATGTTTGGAAAGAATATTTGGGGATGACATGATGTTTTGCTGAAAATCCTCTTAGAAGGTTAGAACCTTTAGGAGGTGTTTGAATTTCATCCCTAAACTTCTTTACCCAATATGTCAAGTATTTAGAATTATCAAGTAATAAAAAAGAAAGTAGGAAGTATACATAGGAGGCGTGGTTAGTTTTGTGTGGGTCAACATTATTATTTTGATTGCGTGAGATGAGATGTTGAGATCCATTTTACTTTCCTCTCTTGTTTCATTTTCTCTTTTGGTTTTCATTTTTATTTGGTCATCATGAACTTCTTTGGGATAAAGGGGTTTTAAGATAACTTTATGCCCTTGGAAGTTGAAAGACTTTTTATTGCCATCATGTAAAACTTGTTTATCATATTGCCAAGGTCTTCCCAATAGAATATGTGTTGTTTCCATTGGCACAACATCACATAAAGTTATGAGGACTTGTTTAGTAACCATGATTTCACCTTCAATACTAAGTCATTGAAGTTTATAGGACTTTGTATGAGAAATAGTGGGTAATTCAAGTTTCTCCACTACTCTTGTACTTGCCATATTAGCACAACTACCTCATGTATTATCATGGAACATAACTTGTTGTTGATAAAACAGTAGGTGCGAAAAATATTTTTTCTTTGGTATCATCCAAATGTTTTGGAATGATTTTCACCTTAAAAAAGGATTGATTATTCTTTATACTTATATTTTTTAGGTAGGCTAGAGGTGAATTTGTATTAATTTTATTTAGAAGGAAAAGAATGACAAGGACCTAAAAAACACATTAAGCATATAAAATAAGAAGCAAATAAGAACAAAAGTAAGAAATAATAATAATAAAATAGAAATAGGAAACTTAGAGACCTTAAACAATAAATTAGTAAGCAAAATTACTTTGTTAAATTTTTATAAGTTTCTAAAAAAATTAGAGAAGATGAATAGAAGTGTGAAAGTACATGAATGCACTTAATTAACTCATGATGGAGATAATTAAGCAAGCTTATACACCTAATTACCTAATCATGTGAATGTTTTTTATAACTTATTTTGGGTTGTTTTGGTGTTTCAAGAGTTTTCTTTAACATCTATGAAAGCTGTTTTACATCAAGATGTCACCCAATTGATGAATAAAATGATATTTCACTTTAATAAAATGATATGTGACATGAATAAAACGTAATTATAATAAAATGATATTTCACTTGAATATATTTTTCCTTGGAATGTTGAATGAGTTTCTTTAGCATATTTACTACACTACTATATTTCTTTTTTTTCTAAAACCAGAGAATCTTCTATATGTTACTTTACATATTCCAACTGAGAGTAATATTTGATATCACACTTATTCTCAACTTCAATTAGGGACAAAGTAATTAAATTTTGTTTCTGGTTTAAGGAGATGACACAATATCCAAGAAACTAATATCCTCCGCTTGTATTCTTATTGTCAACTTTGTCCCCAATATAATTTGCATTGTAGAATCCTACTAACATGAAATCTTTTTTTCCTTAAACACAAGTTGGTTAATGGAACCAATTAGACAATGAAAAATCCTTTGACAACTTTAGTACGTGACTCTCTAAAATCATAATGAAATTTAACACTCAGACAAACATTAAACATTATGCATAATATCAAGTATCTTATAAGGTAGAGTAAAACACTTTATCATTATTTGATTTACACCTTTACTTATTTCAGTTTTTATTAAAGAATTTAATAAATAAAATTAATACGAAAAAAAATCCATGCTAAAATGATACGTCTATTAATAAGTTAATGCATATTGTATTCAATAAATTGATAGTAATTCACTTTGTTTGTCATTTTTTAAATGTTTCCTTTTACAATTTATATTTTTTAAATTATAATATTAATATTTTCTCCTATTACTTATTATAGTAAATTTCATGCTGTATTTGTCTTTTAAATGCTATGGCCAACAATATAAAGTCATTATATTAACAAAAAAAAATTAAGTTTACACATTACGAAAATGCAGTTAATTGTGCTAAATTTTACCAATCTCTTAGTTTTCTAAAATATTATTTTTATAAAGATATCATTGAAGTGAAAGTGTTCAAATTTGCTTATATTTCAAAACAAGAAAAATAAGGGGATTTTTCTTACGAATTAACTGGAGACAGTATTAGATGTTCGTTTCTTGCACTTCTATAAGAATATTCTATCAGATTTGCACAAAGTGAAAGTCTAAAAACCAATTGTTTTTGCATTTAGATTAATTTTTAAAGATACATTAAGATATTCTTGCATTTTTACTTCATTTACCCTCAAGATCCAACAATATTTCATGTTACATTAATGTTTTATGTTACATACATTACGGTTATAATTTCATATTGATATTATTCTAACATAATTGTATCAATTTTTATTAATTATGCTTACGATTCCTAAGAAATTAATTGTTAAAAAACTTGTGAAACGGATAGACCGTCTAGTTATAATTAAATTTCTTTAATTAAAACTTTTATTTTATTTATAAATTATTAATTAATAAAACCAAAGTGCTTTAATTTACTATATAATACTTATGTCATTTATATTAACATGTAATTAACAAAAAAATATAATATTACAATTAAATATTAATAACAAAATTTCAAAAACTTTTTTTTAAGTAATGGTTTCAAATCACCATTATTTGTAGTAACATTGTTAAATCAAATTTAACCTAAAGGGGCTAAATTTGAAAATTTAAATAAAGGAAATCAAATTACATAAAAATGAAAATTGAGGAACAAAATTAAACAAAAAATAATGATGAAACTAAAAAAACTAAGCCAATTAAAAAAAACTTTTAATTTCCTTTTTTTGTAAAATTGACCAAAAACAGCATAACAACTTTATCATGTAGAATCAAACCCTCATTAAAGAAAAGAAACGGATCAAAATGCCCCAAAAAGATGCAATGGCCTAGCATCTTCCACAGCAGACAAAATAGCCCCTACCTACCAACCCTATAACCTTTAACCAAAAAACAAGAGAAAAAAAAATACCCTGTTAAACAGGCAGGATTGAGGCACCTGTAACTTATTGCAATATTTGCAAAATGCAGGGTTCTAATCAAAACCCACCCCTCTTCTTTCACTCTCGAATCATTGGCCTTCAGAACAAAAGGAATGGAACTAATCATCTGCCATCAAAAATATGAAACTTGGATCTAACTATGATTAAAGAAACAGTATGTCAATCTTCAGATCCGGGATCAGTAGAGCTCAACTCAGCAGAAGATCCATGCAAGTTAGATGCATAAGATTCGAACAACTTGGACAGCTTTGGCTGCATTCCCTGGCATATCTTGAATGTAGTTGGGTCCAAGTTCTTGCACTGGAAAACAAAAAAGCCAATGAAAAGTAAGTAACAAACCCAATTTAGTCACAGAAAGTTGCATTAAAATTGAGTTCACTCAAGCATATGAATTTCAACAAATCGACCAAAAATGAATTTCGAACTCATTCCGTTATACAAAACAAGGACTTTTAACTTCACAAGGGGTTAAAAGTTCACATAATACATTTTCATTATACTGATGCATGATAAAACTATGCAGATTTAAATTGCAATGATAATAATCAGTACAAATCTAGATTGAGATATCATTACCTCCTGATAGAAAGCATTGATTTCCTCTTCTGTAAGGCCTTCATCCTCGTCTGAGTTCTCCTCCCAGCCAAGAGAACGAAGGAATGCAGCTTCTTCCTCATCTGGATATATTGTAGAACAGGGAATTGATTCTTTGTCTTCATTATCAGAAAGTCTTTGAACCTCTCCATGAGCATGGGCATTACCATTGCTAGTCAGTTCGGTGCCATTCCCAAGAGACTGGGGACTTGAAGATTCATGAACTATTTCTCCATTTACTTCATCAGATTTCTCCACCATGGGAGATGAAACCATCGGGCCAGAATCTGGAAGAACTGCAGAAGAATTCATCAATGTTTTCTTCTTAATGAGATTGAAAAAATCATTCCGGCTCTGCACTTGCGAGATGGAATGTTTCTTATCCAAAGTTGGACCCAATTTCAGATCCAAAGAAACTGATTTCCTTTCCGTGGAAGATTTTAGATTATTGGGGTTCCTCAAAGGAGCAGCAGCAGCAGGATGATTTCCTGGTTTGCTGTTAGAATAATTTGTTGGATGTGACACATCCTTGGAGGTAGGGGAACCACCATTTTCCCAGACAACAGACTTCAGATCAGTAAACTTTCCAGATGTCTTCGGAGCGTCAACTTTGGCATTTATACTGCGAACAGATTGGCTTGCCATGTGCAATGCAGAGGGTTGCAGTGGCACACTCTTGGTAACTACATTCATCTCAGCATTTCTAATAGCTGTTTTGGGCTTTGATTTCTCAGAATTAAGAACCTGAAAAGAAAATTACACTAAATCATTAGACTTTAAGAGAAAAGAAAATAACACATAATATTTTATCTTTTATTGAACACAAGTAAATATACACATGAAGCTAGAAATATAAACTTCCGGCGTTGAACAAGAAAACATCCAATTTTAATATTGTTTAAAAAATGCATCCTATACAAATCCTTATTTCCTCCACGGGTTTCTATAAAATCATGGAAACAAATGGAGCATACATAACAATAACAGCTTACACAATAATTTTAAGTATCCTTTAAGGAACTCACAAATTTCAAGTATAATAGCAACATCCACAAACCCATCCGAGGTGAACTAACAGTAGAAGCATGGAAAACAATGTACAATTGCAGGAATGGGAAGGTAGTAAAAGTGAAAACATGATGTATTATAATTGAGAAGGGCATCGAAATATTCACAATAAAAGCAGGTAAGAGCCAGCTTATCATGACATAAGCCATATCGTTACAATTATACATAGAAATGTCTCAGTATATTTCTTTAGAAACCTTCTACAAATTTATTTAAAATATTATGACAATTATATTTTTCCCACCAAAAGAAATTAAAAGGTTTTAAGTAATTGGAATATGAAATCATGACAGATTGTTATTCCAATGAACCACATAATCCTAGCACACAGGATCCTTATACACCATATAGAAGATATGGTGGAAGAGAGATAGGTATCAATGATGGATGGTGAAATATGGCAAAAGAGCAAAATTTAACCATATATACACAGCATTGCGGCCTACAGTACCACCCTATCAGGCCTCCCTGCACAAATCGCTATAAGGAAGTGTGGCAGAAAATCTGCCACACCATTCTGAAATGGCACTAATTCAATAATAAATACACAGGTAAATTCATGGGTACTCGTAGTGAAACAGTAAAAAGGACTTGCACTGTAGGTTTAAAAAGTAGACCAAGGCAGTCAAAATCAAGATTATGGTTGGATCATTAAGGGCTCACAAGATCATAACTCACGGGATTGAAACATGGAAGGTGGTTGCTTAACAGACAAGAAGGAAGGAAAAAAGTAACATCAATTACATAGCAAACTAGGTGAAACTAACTGTGCATGAAGGAGACCAGTTTTTATTAACCCAAAAACTCAATGTGACACTACACGAAAACATGGTGGCAAGTCCACCGTTTCCAATGACAATCCCAATCTCACTCCTTGCATGGGCTCTAAATCGTACATGGTGGTGGGAAGAACCATGAATCCAATTCCAAATTTTAAATTGTGATTTGGTCTACATTGGAGTAGACAGTTGATGACATTTTCCAAGTAGTAGTCATAAAATGAAATATTTGTCCACATTGATCCCATGGATGAGGAGCACAAAAACATCAATAAGAAGAACCCCTACTAGGATAATGATATTACTTCATGAATCAAATTCAGGCTACAAAATCGTGCTCAAAACAAACAGAAAAAAAGCAGGATTATTAAGCATTTTGATTTGTGCTTAAAAAAAACAGAAAAACAAAAAAGCATCATTATTAAGTATTCCCAATTCCTAATGCTAGTAGTACATAACAAAAGCATCCACACTTAAGGACTCAAATTTTCATTAATATCTTCACAAATTTAGATGAGAATAGAAAGACTATAGTTTCACAAAACAATTTAAACAGACCTCAATGAGGCCACCCTGGATATCTGCGTACATAATATACCTAAACCACTAACCAAGGTCAGCTAATGGATTACATGTCTTCATTTGGTTCAGCTAGAAGGTCAACTGAGAACCTGAGATTGGATAATAACTAAAGCAAATTGTCCCTTCCATAAACACCATCTTGTTACAAGTTCCCGCATTACATAGCAAGGAGTAAAATAAAATAGAAAAAAGAAATCAGTAAGTGAAGCACCAATTCCTGTTTAAATTTCTCATACAAAACAAAAATAAAGAACTAATAAACACTGGTTACAATAAGCCAAGAAAATAATGAAGTGAAGCGTCTGTTTAATTCTTATATATTTAATCCTTTTGTTTCACTGAAATATAAACAGAAGAAAGTGGAGCACAGCCTCAGGATAATAGACACAACACAGGTCTCAGGATTAAAAATTAAAATCATTCTACAAATTCTGCTAGCAGTAATAAACTTAAAATAGTAGAGTGACATGATTACAAGAATTAGGGTCTGTTCCATCACAGAGATAGAAAACGAAAGAAAGTGGGATGAAGAAAAGGTAAGAAAGATGAAATAGAGTGAAAAGTGTACTAGTTTGTTTGAGGAGGAAGTGAAATTAAAATGAAGAAAAGTTGTCATTTCAAGTAATAAGGAAAAACTAATTAAATTGAACAAGTGAACAATTACAATGTTATCCATATCTTTATTAATTGATGTTTACCAAATGAAATAACTTTTTTAATTTAACACCTTCAAATTAAGATCTCATTTTGTCCAATATGTTTATACTTTGATATATAATTATGAATACTATTTATTAAAAAATTACAATTTTTTTTCTAAACATATTTTACTTAAATTAATAAAATAATATCACTTTGAAACGAACATGGTCTAACCATATCTTGAAGAGAGATAAGAGAGGTAATATTAGAAAATACTAGTTTCTTTTACACTTTCAACCTTTTACTCCTTGTATATAAATGAAAAATAAAACATGTGGCACCCAATGGAATTCTTCAATCCTTCATTTGCTACAAAACAAGGGAAATGTTTTCTTTCTGCTCATTACCCTGCTCTAGTCACTTTCCACTGTCCTTTCAAACAAACAAACCCTTAATTTGAGTTGTAATTAATCACTATACCAAATCACTACAACATATTATCATCAGTAAATGATACAACAAACTATCGTGCAAAAGAATTTTAACAAAAACTTCTCTATCAACTTGTTAAATTATATGATGTCTTTATATTACCTTGAAAAAGATCTGTACCTGACCATCATTAAATGCAACAAATAAAAAATAGTACTATGAACAAAAAAGACAAAAAAAGAAAGGTAACCTTTCTAAATCTGATAGTTATAGACTACACCCTAAACCATCAAAAGACTCCAGGCTATTCAAAACATTTTTTAAATTGTCAACATCAACTCAGTTACTAAATAGCACTCCAAAAACAACAAATTCTAATCCTACCACTTCATAGCGCTATATAATGCAAACAAACTAAACTAAACTGCTAAAGTACAAGTCTGACTTCACATGATACAGTACACCTTATTTATGCATGTACGCTAATTAAAAATTACCACAATTAAAAATTATGCACATAAAAGATAAGATACATACGGTTATAGATTAATTATGAGAAATAAAATCCTGCAATGCAATATAAAATAAAATAAAGCTTGCAAAAAAATTACAAGAGTATTTCACAAGGTGATTCTCTTACCGATGCTTTAGGCATTGAGGGTGTTACTGGAATCAACTGTCTTGACTGCTTGATAGCAAGTTCCTCGAGCCTTTGGGTTTTCACAAGCACCTACAATTGATTAGGGGCCTTAATACTTGATCATGGACATATGTATAAAACCAATACAATTTAAAGAAAAGAATAAGATAAAGTAGCTAGAGACACAGGTACTGGCTCAACTACCTGGGGAGTAGAGCGAGCTCGAGATGGAGTCTGTGTCAATGCCTCAGCCATATTAAGACTAGCTGTTGTACTTGATGCCACAGACCCAGAAGTTGTATTAACAGTGTGCTGTACTGATAGAGATCCAGCACTGCTGCTCCCAATTATAGTAGGGACCTCTGCTAGTGCAGATGTCCATCCCTCCCCTCCAATCAAAGCAGAACTACCAACAGGCAGGCTCTGACTAGTAGCACCACCCAAACCAGGAGATGAAACCCTCACCACTTCAGGTGATCCCTGCTTTTCTTCAGTACTAAGTGATGGAAAATCCTTGTCAAAAACAGCTTTCTGAATACTACTATTAACATTACTCCCAGAAAGAATGCCATTGTTATTGCTCTGATGGCTACTGCCACCAGATTTAGTATCAACTGCGACTCTACGGGGTAAAACATCACTCTGTTTCCTGGAAACCATTGAATGAGACCGGCGCAATGTATCCCTCTCCATCCTTCCAGAAAAGAGGTTGGCCAATGGGTCAGAACCATCACAGTCCCAGATATCTCCAAAACTAGATCTATCTTTCTCTCTGTCCCGGTCTTTGTCACGATGGCTTCTGTTGAAACTACTATAGGCATGCTTGGCAGAACCATTTACAGAACTCCTTCGGGAATTTGATGAGGATGTCCGTTCAAGAAACAGTGAACGAGCATTATCAAAATCACTACCATTCTTAGAAGACCTACTCCTTGCGTGATGGGCTACAGAAGGAGAATCTACACAACAATGCCATGACAGTTAGTATTTTTTTCCCCTTCTCAATGGTAAAACACATTAATAAAATTAATACCGAAGGTTTTAAATTGTGCAAATTGCAGACAAATGCAGCCACAATTGCAGTCACAGTAAAAAAAATATTGCCACAACTGCGATCGTGGAGAGTCAAAAAAATAATGGCCACAAGGAAAGACAAAGACGTGGCCATAAAGAAACAATATGCATACATGGCATTCTGAATTAAATAAAACAAAAGAATTACAAATGTACACAATACAGATAGAATATCTAAATTACCATTGTGAGTAGACGAAGATGGAAAATGTTGGGCTGAAGTGCCGGCCCCGGCAACACTTCCAGCACTTCTCAACCATTCTGGAACTAATGTGGGTTCACTTCTTTCCATAACTAAGACTGAACATCATCAGAAACAACAACAGAAAAATTGGGGCACCTCTTCACCAGGTTCACCCCCAAGTAGCACTGCCACACTTGTTTGTATAGAGTACGAATCCCCCTCTCTACCTTGCACCAGTCATTACTCTTCGATAACCCAACCTAATCAAGAAACCCACTAGCGCAAAAACTCTTCCCAAACAACAAGAAATACCAGCACTTCCACAGTGAAATTCAATTACTCCTCAATCCACTATCCTTCAACAACATGAAAATAAAGAACCGCAGCCGTAACTTGTCCAAAACAAGTCCCGAAACAAGCCGATATGTCCCCCTAAAAACAGACACCTGAGTATTGAAACATAGGCAATGTTGCGAAGGGCCAGCTTCTCAAAGCTACGCCTCCATCATTAATCAAAACACGGATTTACACTATAAACCACTCACAGATGTTTCACCTCTCAACACAATTCAAAAAACAAAGAATTGGGAACATCGACGCACGACTAAGGCAGCAATGCTAGAACTCAGAACTCACCGCATTGCAAACCCATCCGTTTCTCCAAAATTAAAAAAAAAACAAAGCCCTAGAGGTGTGGAAAGAAAATATGCAACCCAAAAGAAAAACAGAAAACCAGATAAGAATACGCACACGCACGGGATTAATTGATGGGGCTAAAAAAACACTCCTCCAGAACCTAGGGTTACGGAAAACGTCGACGTTTGATTGCGATAGCAAAAAGCGAAACACGAAAAAGGAACCAACTAACCCTAGAGGCGAGGCAGTGATTGACTTATGGGAGTAAAACGTCGACGTTTGAGTGATAACCGCAGAGACCTTATCGCAGAATGCGAATAGAGAGAAGGAGAAAACAGAGAAGTTTGGTTTGGTTTAGGTTTGGAGTTGGCGAATGAATGAGCAAAGAGTGAAAGAGGATGGGCGAAAGAGAGAGTGTTTGTGTTAGAAATAGGAAATAGGGTTTTGTTTTTGTGTAGTGAGATGTGTTTGTGTGAATTTGCGAGGAGGCCAGAGAGACAATGTATAATTTTCTGTTAGTTTTTGCGCATATTCTGAAGCAAACGTATAACTTATGACTATCTCTCTCTTCCTTCATTCTTCATTTTTTTCTTCTTAAAACAATAATAACAAAATCTATACATTCTTTTGTTTTTGTTCCCCTTCCTTTCTCCACCTCTCAATTTCTCTTGTTACAACTTTATTTAATTTTTAGAAAAAGTTCAATGAATTCTTTTGTCATATTTTAGTCACTTTTTAATTTTTATTATATTTGTGATATTTTTTCCTCTGTTGATTATTGACCATAGCCATCAACTGCGTGTCACTCAAGTGTGGCTGTTCATGTTTGCTTTACAATATTTTACATGAAAAAAATATTTTGAGACAAGATTACAGATTTTGTTCAAATTAATTGTGAATACAGTTTAATTTTTTCAAATTTCAAGTAAATTCAATTTGAGTTATTTGTGTATAAAAACTAAACATATTAACACTCTTAAAATTTAAATCCAGATTGGTAATTTATTATTGGTTATTTTGTTAACATATCCGTTAACAGATTGAGTTGAGTGAAAATCTGATTGCACTTTATACTAAGAATAATTTAAATATATTCTTTTCTATTAATATTTTAATATGTTTTTAGAAATAAAATTGTAACGAGTTTTGATCTCCAAAATTATAAATTTGAAATTTTATTCATTTCACATTTCAGAAATAAATTTTTAAACATATTTGTATAGTCTGAATTTATTTTTTTAAAACAAATATATTTCCAAAATTCAAGATAACATAAAAAATTCCAGATCATTTATTTTTTTATTTTTGCTTCCAAAATATTTGCAATATAAAAAAGTTAAATTATTTATATAGAATTAAACTTTCTAATTAAGAAAGTTATTATATGTTTTCAAACCTATAAAAAGATTTTATTCATTTAAATTTTGAACATATTTGTATAGTCAGAAATTTTATTTCTATAAAAAAAATATATTTCCAAAACTATAATTTTTTTGAGGAATAAGTAAGCCTAAATTTACAATTCTAAAAATATACAAATATACTTTGGGAATTTAATCATAAATTTATTTAACTCGTAATTTTAATTATTTTAATTAGTATTTTTTTACTGAAATTAGTATTTTAAATATATATATATATATATGATTTATTTTAATTTTAATGATTAATATAAACATATAATCATTTCAAGTATTTAATTATTATTAATGTTATGTTAATATGTATTTTATATTTATTTTTTAAATAATAATTATAAATGTGCTTATTTTTTAACATTTTTTTTCTAAATTAGTTTGACTTTTATTAAATAGATATAGTTTTTAATATATTAAAGTTTTGATTTAACTTTGTAATCTTTGAAATATTGAGCACATGCAATGCTATTGTACTCCACTTTTAGTATGTATTCAAAAGAATAGATAGTAGAGATATCAATGAGAGTGCTACACCCTTAAAAAAATACTCCCCCATTAAATCTCATTATATTATTATTTTAATTATATTTTATATTTTATATTTTAATATAAATTATATATAGAATTAAGAGTACATTAAATTATCAATTTAAAATTGAAAACAATTGTTTTAGTCACACTATCAAATAACACTATATGGTATGAATTAGTTATGTATAAGGATTCTCATTATTAAATTTAATATAGATTTTTTTTGTGATATACTATCAAATTAATTAATTTTTATATTAAGTATTAAATCCATTACATGGTGTATAAAAATTTAAATTTAATTATATTGAGTGATAATTTAAGTACTTTTATATTTTACCAAAATATTTCCATGAAAAATTATATTAGATTAAAATTTAAAATGTGTCTTCAATAATTATTAATCACATTAGTTAGACCTAATTATTAGAAACTAAGTGTAAAATTTAAGTCACACCTCATAGATTAAACTTTAATTATTTTGTATTTAATTAGAAGTGAGAAAATTTGAGGAGGCAAACCAAAACAAATTTGTTGTTTTAATTTTGTTTTTCATTTTTAGTAAACTTAAATATCTTGATTTGTTTGGGAAGGCTTATCCAAGATTTCTTTAAATGTTAGACTACATCTTTCATTTTCTCTATTTTTTTTTCTTTTCATTTCAACATTTAGAAGAAGCACAAAAATTAATTAAATTTCTCATCATCTTCTTCTATTTATTATCTTCTAACATTTTTTATCCGAAGTAAATTTTTGTCCACTCAAACCTTTTATTCCAATTATATAGATCATCGATTTTATTATAACCATGACACTTTTTTATTTCTTATTATTAGGAAAAAGTTGAATTGGACTCTTCATTTTTAATTATATTGTTAAAAAAATTTCTTAAGATAAACTCTTCATTTTCAATCATATTATTAAAAAACTTCCTTGAGACAAAGATGTTTACTCCAAGTCCTCAACCTTCTCTTTCTAGTAAATTTGTGATCACTGTTATTTTCAATCAAATAAAAATTTGTGAGTATAGACCATCTAATGTAGTGTATTTGATTGTCTGGTCTATTGCATCAAAAGTAAAAAAAAAAAAAGAATATAGAGAGAATTAGTCAACCTAAGTTGTCTTGCAACGAATTCAATTATAATCTTAGTTAAATAGGATCCATAGATCGTCTAAAAAACGTTAACTAGAAAAATTAATAAATAAAAAAAGGGTTATTGTTGTTGACCAATAAAAAGGAATAAGATTTAAATGAATTAGAAAGCAAATTGATTTTCAGCTTTATTCATCATTGAATTCTTCATCTTTTGTCATATGACTATCCTCCATCTAATTTCCAAACGAAATTGAATTTAACCCAATAAGTGTCAATCAAATTCAACAAAATTTAATTATTGAAACAAGCATCCACCAATTCATTTAATACCTTACTCGTCTGCAAGCATATACTCGTGAAATTTATAGTTTTTTACCTCTTGAGTTAAACAAACAATATATTGTTTAGAATAAAGCAATTAAACAAAAAATTTAGTTAAAAAATGTAATTGAATTATCAACAAGTGTTCAACAACAATTCCAGTAACAAAAATTAGAATTAAAAAAAATTATATTATTTAGCACAATACATTACAAAAAGTTGAAAAACAAAACTAAATTACACAAAACCTCGTAATTCAATGTGAAATCACAAGAGAATCATCCATAAAGGTTTAATCTTCCATACGAAGACAAAATGAAAAAAATTACAAATAGGAAAATAGAAAACTAAGGAAAATGATGCAACTAGGTTAGAATGTCTCCAATGTGTAGTGTAAGATGATGACCTTCCTTCTTATGACATATATTTTCATAAAATAAGTTATGCCTTGTATTTCAAATTAATTTGTAAACACATTTTGTTCTCGATTTCAATTGTTATTTTTGCTTTAATTCATTTTCAATGAATTCTTAAAATCAAAATGAGTATAGAAAACATTTAATAATCATTTGAATATATATATAATAGAAATCTTAAGTTTGGAAACTTCCCTTTGAAGATCATCCTACCTGTATCCTCATTTGTCACATATGACTTGATCATCGTCTGTCAATTGTGTTAGCTTTCTCTAACAGTGTGTAATGAGCTTCGTCCATTGACTTCTTTTGTAGACATCATCTACCATGCTTTGTGACACCTTTGTATAGCCCTTCCATGTTTGAATATCATTTGACGAGTTCCTCTAAGACATTATCTGACGCTTTTATGTTAAGACTTTGTTTAGCATGTTATTTTTTGTTCAATATCATCATCTAACATGGATGTATAGTATTTCACACAATCTTAACATTTTGTGTAACATCATCTTTCTTTTTTTTCCAGAACAATGTCTATTGTTTTGGTAACTTCTACATTCTTAATATTGTTGTTAGAAATCATTACACATCTTTATAGTTTTGTGTTATCATCAACATACTTAGAGTCTCTTATCATAAGATCGTTTAAGATTGATTGATTTGTCTAGAGTCTTAACCATTAAATGGTTGAAAGGTAATGAGTTAGTAGATTGTACTGAAATGGTAGGAGGTAGTGAATGCTTAAACGATATTAGATGGGTAGGCGATATAGGACAGGTAGATGCTATGGGATGGATAGGCGATATAAAATGGTAGATGATATTGTGTTATACTTTATGGGGTTAGACGCTTTAGTGTTAGACACTTTAATGTTAGACTTTTTGGTGTTAGACGTTGTGATGTTAGGCATTTTAGGATTATATGATATGGGGTTAAACACTAAGTAGTGAGCAGATGTTGTATGGTTAGACATTGTTTTTATGGTAGAGGGTGTGAGGTTTGATAGTCCATTTAAGTCAGTGTCTAAACCTTCAGATAACATGGAAATTAAATATATAACTGAATTAATCTTAGCACATATCAAACAAACATTGGAATCACAAGTTCAACCTTCATTAATTTTTGAAAGTTGTGTTAAATTGAAATATAAGTTTATATCGTTTTCAGACTTTTGCACTTCTTATTATTTATCCTCTTTGTGGAACTCATGTTATTTTTCATCCTTTTCAATTAATACAAGTTTTCCAAAAAAAATCATTTGCATAAGATGACTTGATATTATATTACTTAAAGGACTAACAACTTTTTGCACAAGCTTATTTAATTGATCGATCTAATTTTGAAGTATGATTCGGTTAAGCTCCATTTCTTTCTGAATTTTCATGTTATTCTCAATCAATTGCCTCATCATCTCTAAAGTTTACTCTTCATTTGCTGGTATTGCATATTCATAAAAACTAGTTGAAAAGGTTGTTCAAAATGTGACTACAATGATTTGCTCATAATATTGCTTAAAATATGGTACACTAGGTTTCCCATAACGTGTGGCTACAATGGCTTAACATTTATTGGACCAAACTAACTTGTTGTCTTATGGCAATCTATCTTACCAATGAAGTTGGCTCATCCAGTATGTTATGCAACTTGTGAAACTTTGAATGTCATTGTTGATATGATTGATAAATTGGTTGCTGAAAATTTGACTCATTATGCATCTGATAGTTATATTTTCACATAAGGTTGCTCAAAGTATGGCCCACAATATAAATCATTAAACTACTAATAGCATGCTCACAATTATTTCTTTTATCATGATTAAATGAAGAGTAATTTTCATACGCAAATTGATTACTACAAGAAAATGAATCCATATGTAATGTGAAACAAATGAAACAAACAATAAAAACAACCACTAAACTTTATTATACTATAGTAGACAGTATAAAAATTCAAGAAAAATATATGGTCTTCAAATAAGACTGTTTATAATAGATCGTCTAATCAATACCTTATAGTAAAAACTTCTAGTGAACAAAAAATCCAAAGGAAAAATAAGAAATAAGAGAGAAAATCAACAATGTAATATAGGGTCAACTTAGGTCAGTCTGTTAGGTTTACAAATAAAACTAAGTTCCCCTTAGTGTAATATAGCGTCAACCTATGTCAGTCCAAGGAAAACATGTTTATAGAGTTCATTGTATGATATTCTCTCTTTCAAAAATTAAACTGGCGGAATTTGAATTAAAATTAAAATGAAAAACAAACTAGAACATAAAACAAAGTAAAGAATAAACTGTTTAGTGACAATTGTCTTATAGATCACCTATTAACACTTAAAATGTAAAGAACTAAAAAGTAGATGATAATATGTAAAAGACTTCAAAATAAAATTGAATGTAAACTAACATACGAATGAGTTCATGCAAAAAAAGCTAAGTACAACAGTTAGACTGTCTAGTCAACAATCGTCACTATACCTTTTAATAGTTTTACTAACAAAAAAAAAGTGTCTAATGGTAATAAGAAATGACATAAATGTAAATTGCAAGAACGTAAATGTTAAAAATATAAATTGCAAGAAAATAAATTATAGGAATGTAAATTGCAATAAAGTAAATGACAAAAGTCGTAAAGTGCATATACATGTCAATTGTAGAAACAAAAATGGTATAAATTGTACAATGCTGAAATTTAGAGGCTAGAAATGTAAAATAGAGATTTGTAAATGAACATGAATCGAAAGGAATTACATAAAAGAAAAGTGAAATTCACTATAGAAACACGAAATAGGAAACGAAAACCATGGTTTAGTGATCTTCAACTTTGAATGCAAGAAACCCAAATTTGGATTCCTTATTAATGAATAAAACACAAAACTAATTGGTTTTTATGTTCTAGAAAATGATTTTTAATCGAAAATGGAATTCTAAAATTATTTTGAAGAAGAAAACAACTAATATAAAGCATCATCTTGTTAAGATATTAGACGGTTTAGTTTGTGTTAGACGATCTCATGTTATGAAAGTCTATAAGTTTTTATGATAACAAAAACTATGATATGTATTATAATCTCTAAAATAATACTAAGTGTGCAAACTTGTTAGATGATCTAAGATGAATAAATCTAATAGACAGTCTAATTGACAAAAGACTTATCAGATGATTCCATAGTATAGAGAAACACTAGACAACCTCACAATACAAATGTGTTAGACAATCTCACAAGACACACTAGAGGATATTTTGATGATATATGTATTAAATGATGTAGATATTCTATGTGTTAGATGTTGTCAACAAAGAACGTATCAGAGGATGTCATCAATGAACGCTCTAGATGATGTTTAAGATATAACATAATAGACGATCATAAAAGATAATATGATTTAGAAGGAACTGTCGTATTGAAAGAATTGTTGAACATAGGCTTTAATGTCTCCAAATCCAAGTGGATTGCTTAAAGACTTTGTTGTTGGTTGAGTGTGTGTGTTTTGTGTAGTTTGAATTGTTAATCCACTCAAAGTTATGATCCAAGGTTGTTTGATTCAAGTTCTTTTGAAAAAGAGATGTTTTCTAAAGAAATTGGAAAATCAACCTGTTGAAATCTCGATTCAACCGGTTGTTTTACACTTAGAGTTTTTGAAAAGAATTTTAAAAAAGCTTGAAATTGGTTGACCTTGCTGTCAAGTCAATTCAACTAATTATTTTGTGTTTTCAATCGGTTGATTTTTGAAAATCCTTAATAGAATTTTGTTAAAGTGGTTTAATCTGTTTTAATTATTTTAAAACTTATTTGACTCTTGCATTAAATGTTTTTAACAACTAATTAAAGTTTAACTAATTTGTTTTACGCTTTTAGGTAAAAAAAAAAGGATTTAGATTATCTCTTTCAAATCATTTTTTTCAAGATTGCTTCAAGTTTTGGATTCTTTCTAAGAGTGGAATAGGATTACATTATATTCTTTTTGTTCAATCTATGATTATACCAGGTGTTATCATTCATTTTCTCTCTTAACTATTATATTTCTGTAAGAACTGTTGTTGTCTAGAACTAGAGGTTGTTCTGAGATTTGTGGTGTTTTTGCCAAAGGTGGTGTGTGTTCTTGAAGGGTTCAAGATCACCACTTTGGTGTGTGTTGTGTAATAAAGGTGTTTGATTGCTTAGTGGAATACTCAAAGGTTTCTGAGGACTCAATGTAACTCTTGGTAAAGGGTAAACCAGAATAAAACTTTATGTGTTGATCTTTCTATCCCTTATCTCTTTTAAATATATTATGCTTTGGTTTTTAATAACTGCTAATAAAAACAACCTATTGTTTCGCAAAAACAATTGGTTGATTTTCTAGAATCATATTAAAAACATATTTGTTTTTGGCTGAACTGATTTCTACTTCATTGATTTCCCATTGACTTTTAATCTACCTTCAACATTTTCAAAAATCTTTCATAAACAATTCACTCCCCTCTGGTTTAAGGCCTACATTTCTAACAACTGGTATCAAAGTTAAGTTCTTAAAAGTTATTAAAGTTTTCGATCCTAAAATCTTTTTCATGGCAAAAAAACTATCCATTGGGGAGGGTGTTTCAATTAACAGGCCACCTCTGTGTTTGTGACTTGAATTATCAGTTTTGGAAGGTCAAAATGAATATCTTTGTGAAATCAATTAATAGAGGAATTTGGGATGCCATTGAAAATGGCCATTTTATTCCAAAGGTTAAAAAAGATAATGTTTTCATTGAAAAATCTTGGTCCCAATGGACTAAGTCTGAAAAAAAGAGAGCTAAATTTGATTGTATTGCCAAAAATATCATTACATTTGCTCTAAATTCTGATGAGTTTTTCAAGGTCTCAAAATGTGCTTCTGCAAAGAATATGTGAGACATTCTTAAAAGTACTCAAGAAGGCTCAAATGAAATTGATTGGCAAGACAATGATATATATTCCTCTGGCTCATCAATAAATGAAGATGTAGAGGCAATTCTATACTTGATGGCAAAGGGAGATTCTGACACAAGGAGTGTAAGTTCCAGTACCTCAATTAATTTTGAAAATTATTGCCAACTTCTTTATGTTTTTAAAGAAACTCATGAAGAAGCTAATAGGTTGGCTCTTTTAAACAACCGTTTGAAAGACATGAATAATTGGATGGAAAATAGAGTCAAGGCATTGGAAAAATAGCTGAACAATTCAAAAAATGAATTTGAAAATCTGGAAATGATTTACAAAAGCTCTTCTTCCAAATGTGACTATAATTTTTGTGAGAACTGTGAATCTCTTCGAAAGAAGGTTCACTATCTTGTGAAAATTGTGGATAAGTTTTCAAAAGGTCAATCTAACTTTGAAACTGTTATTGCATCGCAAAAACGTGTTTTTGACAACGCTAAATTGGGTTTTAATCCACACAATAAGAAAATATTAGTTTTAAAACCTTTTTCAAGCTTATTAAAAAAACAACCGATTGAATTGTCGAAACAACCGGTTGTTTCTTACTTTTATTGTATGAAAAAGGGTCACTCTGTTAGATTTTGCAGAGTAAAGAAATTTTTTGTTCCCAAAGGCATTTTGAAATGGGTTCCTAAGGTTCCTATTAATAGCATTGGACCCAAATTTATAAGGAGACCAAATCTTTACTCTTGATATTTTCCCTTTTAGCACTGATATCGAACCCACAAGGAACAGTTAAATTCTCAAGTATAAGATTCACTAAATAGAAAGACAATAAGTAAAAGTTTGTTGAATGTTTGTTGTGTATGAGATTGCAAGAATGTAAAATAAAGCAAAGTAAAGAGTTGTTTGATTCAATTTGGAAAATTGGGATTGAGTTTCATTCTTCTCACTCTTTTTTATTTATTTTGAAAAGCATAATAATATTCTATCTTTGAATGATATTGATGCCCATATAAAATTCATTTATATCGATTCCTCGCATATAAAATTATTAAGATAGTCTCTTAAATATCGATTCCTCGCATTTTATAAAAACTCTTTATCGTTACAAGCAGATGTTGATAGCAATTAACATTTCAAATCTATTCCTAACATTCAAATATGTTAAGCATTATCATTTAAATTAGATGCTTAGAAGTATTTTTCAGTCAAATCTAAGGATCAAAATAATCATAAAACAAAATTTAAGAATAAAATGACAATACCAATAATCAATCAAGAACATAATATCATGTTTAAATATCACCCAATACATAAGAGTTTGAACAAATTACTCTTAATCCCAAAGGGTAGAAATTTCCACTCATGTTGGTCATTACAAGCAAGGAAAGTAAGAAAATAAGATTCATGATGTTTCTCCTTTATGACTACCTCCTCTAGGGTTTTCTATCGCTTTCTATTATTCCAATGATGTTCAGGGTTTTGTATCGCGCCTCATATTTACTCTAGTTGGGTTTGAGTTAAGTGACTTCTCACGTGGGTGGATTGGGCTCGCCTAGGCGAGTTAGACGAGAAAAAGTCCAACTTCTCTAGAGTGATCTCGCCTGGGCAAGATTGGGCTCACTTGGGCGAGTTCCTCTAGAGTGCTTATGGTTTAGGCGAGTGTTTGGGCGAATTTTGAGCGTTTTAACCTTCCCTTTTCATCCTTTGACTTTTTCATCTCCATTTTTCCCTAAAATTATGAAATTAACACAAATTTTGAAATAAATCGTTCTTATTCATATTATAATAACAAAATATGTAAAAATGTTTATATTCATAAATTAGGGGTTAAATTATAGTTATTTTATCAATAAATATCCATAAGTGCATGTATTTTAATATGAAATATTACTGAAATATGACATTTATTAATTAGACGGTCCAATATATCAAGGAGTATCTATACTTGACTTTTACATTCTCAGAATACTTTATGGCATTACATTCATTTTTTTGAACCTTAATTGATAATATTAATTTATATGAAACAAAGTTTTCAAATAAGTTAATTAATTGAATTAGTATGGAAAGCTTTCATAATTAAAAACGTAAAACAAAGCACAATGAAAATTTTAAATTTTATATATCTTATTTCTTGAGCTTATATTGGATCAAATATATTCTATGAGTGAAATAAAATTTATTCAAATATATGATATGTAATAATATTTTGAGATATTCAAGAAGGAAAGTTTTTTATAATATTGTGATAAACTAGCATGTTTTCGAAAAACATAGCGCATATTGATTCACTGCATTAAAGTGTTTTTTGAAAAACATATTAAAGAAATAAATCTAGGTTAAAGTTTGATTTATTATTGTCTTAATCTTGAACAAACTTGGAAAGATTTTGAAAATGCATTTACCATAGAAATTCAGAAATAAAAGGTCTTTAATGCATATGATTCTAATCTCATATTCAATATGATTTTGATTGCCTAAGTATTTTAGTGCATACCATTATTGTCAATCATGTTTAAGTTGTTTCCATAAATTGTTTACAATAAATGGGGCACACAAAAGAAATCAAAGTCAAAGTTTCCTATTCGAATGTCTAATATGAAAACGAAGATGCTGCAATACGTGATTTGCATAGTCAATTTGAAGTTTTCTTTTAGAGCGTCTAGTTGCAAAAAGATGAAGCTACAATACGAGATTTACGCGAATGAAGATTAATGTAATTTCAAGTTGTTGGGTACGAAAAAATACAAAGTCAAAGTTTCCTATTCGAATGTCTAATATGAAAACAAAGATGTTGCAATACATGATTTGCATAGTCAATTAGAAGTTTTCTTTTAGAGCATCTAGTTGCAAAAAGATGAAGCTACAATACGAGATTTACGCGAATGAAGATTAATGTAATTTCAAGTTGTTGGGTACGAAAAAATACAAAGGGAAAAATGTTTCAAAATGCATATAAGTGACATAGTACATTAAAGGCTCATATCAAACCATTCCATATCAAGTGTGTAGTAGAAGGAATAAAATGAAGAGTGCTAGAAATTAAGATTCAAGTCCAAAAATGTTAAATCCTCAACGTTCAAATTTATACAATTAAAGAAACTAACACTAGCACAAAATGTATAAACAACGACTATTTATTTAATGCGGTTTTAGGGTTAGCCGCTGTCATTCAAAACGCGGTGACACTTTTGAAATTAATTTCATTTACGAATGCGGCTATTTAAATAGCCGCATTCTTAAATCAAAACGCATGATTTACGAATGCGGCTATTTAAATAGCCGCATTCGTAAATCAAAGCGCATGATTTAAGAATGCAAATATTACTAATAGCCGCATTCTTAAATCTTTTTTTACCCTAATTTTGAAGCGCGCCACTTACGCTTTCATACTTTCTTCCTTTTTGGCGCTTCATGTTTTCTCTTTGTTTATGCTCTGATGTTCCTCTCTTCTGCGAGTTGCAATGTAAATTCGTTTCGATTCACTCTCTTTCTTCTTCACCAATGGTTTATAATTTTTTTTCGTTTCACTTGTTTATTTGTTTGTTTTCTTGCATTGGCGAAAGGTTTTCTGACGCTTCATTTTCTCTTTTATTTATGCTCTCGTGCTTCCAATCGTTTTCTACGAGCCTTCATTGTCTTCTTTTTGCCATTGTAAGTTATTTTCGAGTTCTCTTTCTTCTTCACCATTGATTTATATTTTTTTTTTTCGTTTCTCTTATCTATTTGTTTTCTTGTATTGACGAAGGTCACCAGCTTCATTGCCTTCTGTTTGGATTTTTGCTATGCCGTATTTGCTCCATTGTTGCTGCTGCCATCGCTATTGCTGCCTTAGGGTTTAGGGTTTTAATTTTTTTTTAAAAAATTAAATAAGAATGCGACTATTTACCACAACCGCATTTATAAATCGCATTTACGAATGCGGCTAAATAGCCGCACTTATAAATCTTCGATTTAAGAATGCGTGCTGATCAAGTGCGGCTATATAACCGCCTTTGTAAATGTAAAATAGCCGCACTCGTTTGGCCTGTCTGCAATAGTGTAATTAAAATGAAAATAATTATTTAAAGGTGCGAAGAATTCATGAGAGTTAAAGTTTCCATTTCAATCGTCTACTACATTGAAGATGAATAACAATGTGACAAATTTTATCAGATATTGAGTTAAAAGAGTTAAAGCTACAAGGATCACATATGAGGAATAAATAGAAATAATTTGAATTGCTTCATGTGCTTAAGTTGAGAAAATAATTCAGATTAGAAGTTACCATATTTAGTGTCTATTATGTAGAAGGTGATGAACAATACAAATGTGTTTGAAAAGTTCAGATACACATGTCAAAACTTCAACGCTTAACTTTCTACAATTAAATATACTTTTTGAAAGTGAAAATATAGCGTTAAGACGCATAGATTTCATCAAAATAGAAGTTGTCATATTGAGCATCTAATGGCAAAAAGAGACAAATTTTACAACATGATTAATGACAAGAAATACATTTCAACATTCACATAAACACAAGTAAGGAAGAAATTTGAAATGAAATAATTGATTAAGACACACACTATACTGTCAAAGCTAAAATTATCATATAAAGCATTTAAATGATAATGATGCAACACAAAATTCATGTAGATAGTGATTAAAGGATTATGCTACAATGTTGAAGTCATATACAACAATGGAACATTTTAAATGGATTAAAGACATGAAATATTCATCGATGCATAAGTTTATACTTCAAACAATTAACATATATTCAAGCTTCCAACGGTCACATCCCAAAGGCTATAAAAAGACCTTGAAAATGAAGAACTAAGATACAAGAAAAGTGAACGAAAAATAGAATGCATTAGAAAAAGAGAAATACTTTGAATATTGGTGTACTTGCAGAGGTGTAAGAATATTGTTGTACCTACAAAGGTGTAAAATATTGGGTGTACCCTTTCTGAAGCAAACTAAGAATTCTAAGTTGGTATCAGAGCTCAACCTGTAAAGGGTTGAACACTTGACAATGTTAGAGGTAAAAGATCCATCATGGTAGGAAAGAAGCCACACTTGATATTTCAAGAAGATTCTCCTACCAAACCGTATGAGTTCTTATGAAAAGACTTTCCATACTAGAAGGATAAAATATAAATGTATATTAAGTCACACCTTATCATGTATATATTAAGTTTATTGGTTGATAATATTTTTTTTTAATTATTAGTTTTATCTTTAATTAATAGAAAATAAATAAATTTTGGACATGAAATGTTAAAGAAGAAAGATATTTTCTGAATAAATAAAAGAAAGAGAGATAATAATTCATTTTTATTTAGTATTTTTATTTAGTGTGAACTATATCCAAATATTAATCATGTTGAAATACCATTTTTAAAAAGATATAAAGTCTTATTCATCAAGAAAATATAAGAGTTCTTATGTTTCTTTTGTATTTCAATACTTTAATATATTTTTAAAGAGTTAGTTTGAGCATTATTGTCATCAAAAGCAGAAACCATGTCATTTAGAAGAGAAAATTTATTTTTTCAATACCTTAAAATCTACCTTATTCATGTGATAAAGAGTTCTAAACATCTCAAAAAGTCTCCAACACCTCAATTTGAGGACCCAATTAAACACAACTTAATTGATTAGGATTACGAAAGTATCAAATAATAATATTCATTTTTCATATTTATATTTATGTGTATATTTTAACAAATATTTTCATCAATTATATAAGACAATAGAGAATTTATTAATGTAATTCATGAGACCAACTAATTGATCTTTTTGTCAATCCATTAGGAAATTGTTTTCTATTTTCTTGATTTCAACCCATATGTATAGGCCTAAATTTGCAATGGAGCCAAATTGCAAGTAAAAATATCGGGAATTTATATGATTGAATATCAGATTTTAAGTAAAAGTAAAATTGGTCATATAATATTTATTTTAATAATTATTTAAATTTCAAAATAAGACAATTTTATTTAAATATATTTTCTATGATAATAAATAAATTATATTATTCTTCATCTTATTTAAGAATTTATTTACTTGCATTTGTATTTAAAACAGTTAAAAACATAAAAAAGACTTTGGATAATATGACATAGGAATATTTAAAAAATTACAGTAATTATGTAGTGAATATAACTTAAAACATTGAATTATTTTTAATTGATTATATTTTATATATAATTATTTAGTTTAGAATTTCATATTCTATCATATTATTTATTTTACAATGTTGGAGGATCAAAGGCGGCAGAGAAAGTGAGAAACAATGTTAACACAGTACAAAGTGGGAAAGGTTATCGGAGTCACGTGGAGGTGTTACACGTGGCACCGCGTTTTCTGTCCCTTTTCTACATGGGCGTTTACCAGCTCTTATAGTACGCTATCTTCCTATGCCCCGCATTCACCCAAAAAAAAAAAAACTATTCATTTTATTTTTCTTCACCTCTGGGAAAAGCTGAACACACTAAACACCGCGTTTCCCCAGTTCGACGACGTTTTAGATGGATTTGGCGAGCCATGAATCACCTACCTCGACTATTCGGCAATAGAAAGAAGCCCCCGACCATGGACCCCAAGAAGAGCAAGACGCGAGGCAAGAAGCAGCAGCCCAAGCTCGAGCGCCGCAACGCCGCCAAGCACTTCGAATACGACGCCGGATCCTCCTCCTCGTTGCGGGGTGACTCCGCCTCCGTCTCGACGTCGTCTTCCTCGTCGTCTTCGCTCTACATGCGCTCCATGGACTTCTACGACCGCAGGAGCTTCCGAATCGAGGGCGTGGAGGGCGAGTTCGACCGGATTTGTCGCAGCCTCGGCCTCTCCGGTCCGGAGGACTTCTCCATTCCGGCCGCCACCTGGGAGGCTATGAAGCTCCGCTCCTCCTCCGACATCCCGTCGCTCCGGAACCACGACGGGAAGGCGTTAGACGAGGAGGCGAAGGAGAAGGAGAAGGAGGAAATTGAAGTGGTTGAGAACGAGGGTGGGGTTAGGGTTTTGGATGAGTGTGTTGTCCCTGCTGAGAGTAGTAATTGCTGCTCCGCTGGCGGCGGCGGAATTAAGGGTTTTCGGCCTCCGATGCTGAAGCCGCCGCCGGGTGTTAGGGTTTCGGTGGTGGACGAAACGTGTTCCACGTGGGATTTGTTGCGGGATTTTGCGCCGATAGGGGAGGGAGGGAAGGAGAGTTACGTGGAGTTGAGTGGTTCTGATGAAGATGAAGACGAGGACCGAGAAGAAAAGGAGGATGAGGATGAGAATGAGGAAGAAGGGGAAGTTGGTGGAGTGAGGGTGGAGAGAGAAGAGGAGGAAAACGCGGCGAGGATTGCGGATATTGTGGACGAGTTTTCAGGGTTTTCTACTTCGAATGAAGATGATTCTTCTAGCACTACCACGGGTCCTAATTCTAATAATATATCTCCTAATGGGAGAATCAAGCGTGTGATTTCCGCGGGTAACTGGCAGAAGGGTGATCTTTTGGGGCGTGGCTCGTTTGGCTATGTCTATGAAGGGATTTCTGAGTAAGTGCTTTCGTACCCTTCACTTCACTTTTCCTCGCTCAAAGTTATTATTAGAAATGAAAGATAACACTTATTGTTTATTTAATTTTTGACTGTGGTGTTGGAGTTAGAGAATAGTGATCCAGATGGCGTGGTGGTAGTAAGAAACATTACAATGTTGTGTTAAGAGAAAGAGAAACAATTGTAGTAGGGCCCAGAACAGTTTTAGGGATTCGGTTCATCTATTTTATTCCTCTCTCTCTACTAAAATCTTTATAGGACACGACGTTATGCAATGTTAGTATTAGAATTAGGAGATTGGAAGGTCAGTTCTAGAATACTACTGGATAGGTTTGGACATGAGAATATGTCAAAAAACGATCCACCCATGTATTAATGTCAATTTTGTTGGACGGAACACGAATTGCAAGATCAAAAGTTATAGTTGCAACTCTTCTTTCTATTTAAGAGTGTACAATTCGATTGTGACTTACCCAACTAGCCTCCGCCACAGGATAATTGATGCTACCCTTAACAAATTTATTTGTCTAATTAAAGAAGGTGAAGAAATGTTTTTGTTTATGTTTTACCAACAGTTATTGTTTCCAGTTTTGTTTTCAACATTAATACTACTTGTTATGGTGGGTAGATTAGGAAATTGAATGAGCCTTGAATTCATTTGTCCAATGTTTATCATCGTTTTCAGTTTGTGTACTGAAGCAGGTTGTTGGGAAAATGTCTTGCTCATTAAATAATATGGTCAATCATTTCCTTTCTTTTCAAAACAGTGTAATTTTTTGACAGTGGAGGAGTGATGGGATTTATTGAGATAAAAGGAAAAATGATTTCTCGTGTTTTTCTGATGATATCTACACATTAATATTCAGGAATTATGACCAAGCTATCTAAGGAAACTGAATAAATTAGGAAATAAGGAAACATGCAAATAAGGAAACGTGCATCCCTTTGTTGCATGTGTTGGCTCGTGCCATTACACCCTGGACTGTTTATTTTAAGCAGGATATCATACTATTGGTTTAACTTTTTTCTCTGCCAATTATTCTAGATTCTATTATTTTATGTTTGTTGTTTTTATGGTTTAGGTTTTCCTCTAATATGGGGCCCCTATTGGGCTTTCCTAAACTCTTATAACTCTTTGATGATAAAGTATATTTGTTCTGTTGCTCTTCTGTATTGGGAAATGCACATAAGCATTATATGAGTAATTCTTTGTCATAGAATGGTGAAATCAAGTTCATTTAGCCACTTAGTTAAATTATCATATTTTATCTTCTATATATCTTGTATTCAAAATGCTTCATTGTATGGATTGGTCTCCCTACAAAGCCCCCTCTTTTTTTTTTTTTTTTTTTTTTTCAAAAATTAAAATAAA
>Ga0123342_1001290_pt1 | contig 42069 bp, 30 predicted proteins | sample Turbeawhitnodule_FD_89960 | JGI IMG/M metagenome (GOLD analysis project Ga0123342, IMG submission 89960) | Root nodule microbial communities of legume samples collected from Mexico - Turtle bean Mexico white nodule | ecosystem: Host-associated > Plants > Roots > Nodule | place: Mexico: Nepantla...
ATGCAATAAGAAAAAGAGAAGTAGAGTAATTTAAAATTGATTTATTTTAATAAAAAAATAGTTTTCTTTTTAAAATTGATTTATTTCAATAAAAATATATTTCAAACTGAAATTCTTTGTGTGTTTGTAGGCTAAGCCTACACTTTTTCAAATAAATAATATAAAAATATTTTGAATATTTTGAAGGTTAAGCCCATGCTAATTTGTGGTCAACAAGAAGGCTTAGCCTACGCTTATTGTGTGCCCCTTGTAGCTAAACTCACTCTACTTGAACATTTTGAAGGTTTGGCCCACGCTAATATAATTTTGTGTGGGCTTAGCGTGGGTCAAACTCACAATTTTTTATAACTACTTGGATATTTTTAGGCTCGGCCCACGCTAATATAATTTTGTGTGGGCTTAGCATGGGTCAAACTCACAATTTTTTATAACTACTTGGACATTTTGAAGGCTTGGCCCACGCTAATATAATTTTGTATGGGCTTAGCGTGGGTCAAACTCACAATTTTGGCTTCTTCTTCCTGCACCCCTATATTTTTCTTCCTGCACCCCCACAATTTTCTAAATCTTGAAACTGACCTTAATGTTTTATTTCAAAAAGGACACCATGGTTACCAGAAATAGGGATCAGGGAGTGTGCTACGGATTCATCAATCCAGAACTGAATATTTTTTTTTCCAGATGAGGGGGTGTTTTGGAAGCAATTTTTGCATAAATTATTGATTTCCAGATTGCTGAATCCGGAAGTCTAATTCTGTTACAGATTGGTGGATCCGGAATGTTTTTTTTTTAATTATGGATTTTTGAATCTAGAATGCATATTTCTGTTACGGATTGGTAGATCCGGAATGCTTTTTTTGAATGATGGATTTTTGAGTGTGAAATGCATATTTTGAATTATGGATTGGTGGATCTGAAATTTTACCGGAAGTGTCAATCCGAAATTCTTCCAGATTCCATAATCCATAATGCAAAAAAATAAATACAGTTCAAGTGCATTTTAGGGTTTTTAGAAAATAATAGGGACAATTTGATCTTTGCATAACATTGTGGGGGTGCAGGAAGAAAAATGTAGGGGTGCAGGAAGAAACTGCCCACAATTTTTTAAAAATTTCTAAACTCCTTATAGGCTAAGCCCACGCTTCACCTACGCAAAAAAACACCCGCCATGTGTCGCCCACACCCGCCAATATATCTTTTAGTCGAGTATATTAGCTTTAAAATTCTTATTAACTTTATGTTGACGATAATCACCTTTTTGTGTAGGTTTTTCATACTTAGCCTCCATTTTTTGCCCAAATAATAAATTATTTTTTTTAAGTGTTATGTGATGGAAAAATTGACAATAAATTTGTATTATTACTTCACAATAATAGTGACAATGTTAATTATAATTAGTAATCCCTAAGTTAACACAATCCAGTAAATAGGATAAATACTAGATAAAAGATACAAGGATGACAAAAATTTAACTTAACAAAATAAAAAATCTAACCACTCTATTGTTCACAGCTTGGTTAAATACTTATGTTAAATTTTTATATTGAAATTATTAAAATTAATTTTAGTATTATAAATTTTATTTACTAACTGAAATTAATTATACATATCTTTAATAATCTTAAAAAATATATTAAGTGAGTAATTAAATTTTACTTTCAAAATATTTTTTGAAAAATATTTTGAAAATTATTAAAATAAAAAAATTGCATAGAAATCTATGTCCATCAATGTATACAGAAAATATTATATTAGTATATTTAGAAGACGTGTTCTAGGGAGTCATTTCATTTCATGAATAAAAACATTATTAAATGTAGTAAATATATTTGGTGGGGCCCACTGCGATATTTTGCGTGCTCCAATAAATGCAGTCTTATCCAAAATTAGGTAAAAAAAAGTCAACAAGTAGTTACGTATACACTAGTCCTTATAACTACTATTTTTTTTTACCTCATTTCTAATAAAATATTACACCTTTTATATTTTGTTTTTTATTTAATAATGTATTTTGAAAAGTATCTTAAGAGTAACTTTTGACATTTAGTTATACCATCAATATATTTTCATTTTATAAAATTATTATTTTAAAAATAATATTAAAAAGATAATAAAATTTAATACATTATTCAACTATTTATTTAATATAGGTTATGTTAATTTTTCTATACATAAACATGAAAGTATATTTCCTACTATTAATTTTTATGAACTACGTCACATTCAACCATTAATAATTCACCATCAATGAAGGTAATTACAACAACCTTCCAATTACATTTCATCATTCATCTTATTAATTCACTATTCAAAGTATAACAACAACATCAACATATAAATTCCCTTCACATAAATAAAATTGTTCTATCCCATAACACAAATATCCTCATTAGACAAACATAAAATTAATTTCTAAAGAAAATAACAAAAGACAGATAGCACAATCTCAACAATCCATGAAGAACAATGATATTAGATCAGAGACAACAATCCAGGGCACAGCAACAGCACAATCCAGCACAACTGCAACAAAAAGAAGATTCATGCTTTGAGAAATCAAAAACACATCCACATAGAAAATGTTCTAACAAATATATTAGTCAAAAGATTATTATCTTTTTCTAAATTGTATTTTTTTTACAGAATCAAAACAAATCAGTATTATTTAATACAATCAATTTATCATTAATATTTTGGTTTAAGAGAAAATCGAATGCATTAACGAAATTGTTTATATAATTTTAATTTAAGAAGAAGTGAATTTTAAGTTTAACTGAATATGGTTTATAAGGTGAGATTTGACCCACTTATATACTATGAACATTCTTATGTCCAGTTAATGTGGGATCTCCAACACACTTCCTCACACCAAGACTATTAACTCTTGCGTGACATTATATATTATGGGTGGTTCGATAACGATTTGATAGCAGGTAGCATGATAGGCCCAATAAACTCTTGTAAGGATAGACTTTAAATGACTTTAATACCATATTAAGACGTGAGCTTTAAGACTAACTCAACATCATAAAACCGACTTAAGTAAGATTTGTACCCACTTATAATTTACTATATTAATAAAATTGTTTTTATTGTTATATTTGTTCCAGAAATAATCAAATATATTTTACTTGAAAAAATAATCGAATACACATTCGATATAAGAAAAACTTTTAAAACTGAATTTAATACAGTCAATTTATTATTAATATTTTGTTTTAAGAGAAAATTAAATGATTTCATAAACACACATACAATTTTAACCATATTAAAGAAGTGAACTTTAATTTTAACTCAATCTTATCAAACTGAGTGTTATAAGATGAGGTTTGCACCCACTTATATATTATGAAATATCTTTATGTCTAGTTAATGTGAGATTTTAAACACATTCATCACGTCGAGACTACTAACTTGTATGTGACACTATATATTATGGATGGTCCGATAACGACATGACAGCGGGTAACACGACCCAATAAACTCTCACAAAAATAGACTCTAAATAAGATGTAAACTTTAAGTCAACTCAACATCATAGAACCCGCTTAAATGAGGTTTGCACCCAATTATAAACCATTATATCAATAAAATTATTTTTATTGTTGTATTTGTTTGAGAAATAATCAAATATATTTTACTTCAAAAAATAATCGAATACATATTCGATATAAGAAAAACTTTTAATCACTATACTAATTGTTTTTATTGTTGTACTTAGTAATTACAAAGATATGTACAATCTGAGTATAATTTCTAATAGAATTAGTTCAATTGACACAAACTTTTAATTTATAAACTCTTTCATTTATACCCTTAATTAATATATTACTATGAGCAATACCCTAATAAAATAGATAAACTAGAATTTTGGGTATAAATTATTAACTCACCATCCTTTCCAGAAGCCATCACCCCTGAAAGTGGTTTTGACTGGACCAGTTTGTTGAGCAGAATCATTATCTTTGGTGGGATAACCCACTGGTGGTGGTGGAGCTGCAAGGTTGCTTTGGTCCACTGGGTATGCAGTCACTGATATGATGAAAAAAAAATATAATTAATTTTTTTAAAAAAAAAATCTATTTTTTTTCTACAAAAATGAATGATTTATCAAATTCATCCATAATCCACTGATCATGATAAAAAAAATATGAGAAATAACATTTTTTGCCAATCTTGGTGAAAGAATATTAATAATTTAAAAAATAATATGAAAGACTTACCAGGAGTTTGTTGTTGGTTACTCATGGTTAGAACTTAGATGAAGTTGATCTTAGTTTTTTGCAGTGAGAGAGAGAGAAGAAAGATTGAGATTAAGTGATTGTGTGAAGGATTGGGAAGTTATGTGTATATATAGATTCTTCAATAAAGAAAAGCGCGTTTTAGGTGCCAGCCAAAAAATAAAGACAAAAGCATTAACTTTGCTTTCATACCTTATTAAATCTCATTTAATATGTTTTAAATACTTTAAGAAGAATAATAAATACACAACTTATTAAATAGTTTTCATCTTTTAATACATATATTAATTAATACTCATTCTTTCTATACTGAAAACTTCACACCTCTCCTGAACTCTTAATATATTTTTTAAATATTCTTCTTATAAGAACCAAAAGGGTGTAACTTACTTTTAAAAATATTATTAATGAAATTGATGTAAAAATTAAAAATTCGTCAAGAATATTACGAAGTGGACTTTAAGCGTAACTCAACCCCATAAAACCGACTCATAAGATTGAGGTTTGCACCCACTTATATACCATAAAATATCCTAATCTCTAGTTGATGTGAGATCTCCAACACACCCTCACACCGAGAGTGAGAGCTCGTACGTGAGATAATATATTATGGGTGATCCGGTCTGATAGCAGGTGGTCTGATAAGCCCAACAAACATTCGCTAGGATAGTTTCGAAAAATGGCTCTGATACCATAATTTCTTTTGTAAATTAAATATTTTTATTTGAATTTTGAAATTAAAATAAAAATGTGAACAAAATTTAATAAAATCGCTTATTTAAATATAATATTACAAAAAAGTTAACTAACAACTAATAACTATATATACTGTTGTTTTATAATTTAATTATGCTTTATTATTATATATTTATATTTATTAAAATGAGACAGCCTTTGTACTGTAACTATTAATTATAAAATTGTTTAATTTATTTATAAATATAAGATAAAATTAAAGTTATAACGAAAAATAAATTTTATATTATATCTCTATACTTAATAATTTTGTTGTAAACTAATTAATAATATCTTAAAAAAACTACAATTTAAAAGATATTTAAGAATTTCATAATGACAAGTTAATTCCTAAAGAACCACAATATATATAGGGAAAAATTATAATACATGAGGGTTCTTCAACTCTTAACCTATTTTTCTATTATAATAATTTATTAAAATTATTTTAACATGTTTTCTTAATTATATAAAATATATATTAGGAAATTTAAGTAAAAGGTGCAGCAGCCCCTTGAAACTACCGTCACCAATAGACACAAAGTTTTGGGGTATGTTCTGTCTGCGCTTACCAAAGCTTTCCTTTTTCTAAATATTATTATTTTAAGTTTTTAATTATTTTAAATAATGTTCTCACAAAAGTTAGAAGGGTGATTTAACTTAACATGTTCTTAGTAAGTTAATATTAACTTTTTTTTATTTCTTAATTAAATATATTCAATAACTATTTTTTAATTTAAATATATGGTCAATACAGATGTCTTTTTACTATATTTTTTAAAATGCAAATCAATTTGATCATTCTAAAATGCCCTTTTAATTCTGTATAGTTAGATTCACTTATAAGTAATTATAGAACCCAACAACTAATTAATATTTAAATAAAAAATAGCTACCATCATGGTAAAAAAATCACACCATCAAAAGTGAATCTAATAAGCACCTCAAACTTTAAATGAAAAAAAAATACTATCTCTCATTTTTTCTAGTTTTAGTAGAATAATTTTCATACAAATTTCACCATGCTTAATTCCAATAGTGTTTTACAATATTTGTAAATTTCTGTAGTTTATATACTTAGCAAATATAATGTGATAAATTATATAAACTTGTGTCTCCAAATTGGAAATAATATTTTTAAAATTAAATGGGCTGAAATTTCTATAAAAAATAATTAAAAGATAAAACATCGAAACAAATCTGAAAAAGTATAATTCAACCTCAATATTATAATAAAATATGATGCCTTCCACATGTTCTTTTTTGTGTGGAAGAATATATCCTTTATAATATGTATGAAATATTTATATCATATAGTTCAAACACGTCATTTGTATTTGTTTTAATAGAATTCAAAGAGAAGCTTCCTTCTTGTAGAAGATATTTCTGACTTTATGGAAGGGTCCACCCATTGTTACTCACCTGTATTAAGAAAATAATTATAGTGATAAGACCTGGGAGTTGAAACAATTTGATTAAAACATTATTAAATAAATATTGGTCAAATAATTTTTATGTATAAATTATTTGTATAAAAAGAAAAGAGTTCAAGCATTTTTTATAGTTTTGTAAGGGTAGTATTTTTAAAGATTTAGTTATTATTTTCAAAAGGCTTAACACAATATTAATCATTATTATTTATATTTATATTTTTTACTTAATTTTTAACTATTTTAATAAATACATAACATTATGATGTAAAAATAGAAAGAATAAAATAAAGAATTTACAAATATTTTATTAAAGTCAAAACAATTTATCTATGCATTGAAGTTGAAGCATGACATCATGAACGTGTGGTTGGTATAACCATTATTTGAAAAGGATAAAAAATTACACAATTTTAATATTATAATTTTTTTTTTTACTTTTAATGTTGTTTCTCTCAAAATTTTAATTTTAAATTATCTAAGCATTAAAAATAGGAAAGGTTCAATTTTGGCAAAATAGTTTGGTCTATTCACATACCATATGTTGCATTTATGTCAATTTTCAGAAAATAATTATATATATATATATATATTTATACTAAAACATTAATAATGAATTTGAATATGAAATTTTAAGTGGATTGTTTTTATGGATGTTTAGTGATAAAATATGTTATTTAGGTAAAACAAATTAAAAAATAATATTTTTTTTATGAGAGCAATTGAATTATTTAGATTTTTTTTTAAAAAAAAATTTCACCTAAAATGTAAGAAAGAATTTGAAATTCTGCATATTATCAAATTATATGTCTTTTATTCATATTCTCTTTTTAATTGATTTTGGTTAAAATGTTGTTGACTTTATTAAGAATGAGATATTGTTAGGATGATATTTTTGTTGTTGATGTTGATTAGTGTATTGCGTTGATGTTTATAATAGTTATTTTTTTTTGTTTAAATTGTTAGGATTATTCTTGTTGTTGTAATTGTTATTTCTTATTCAATATTAACTAGGTATTTCTCAACCAATTTCAAGAAGTCAGTTTTTGTGTTAATCCAAATTATAATTTTTTATTAACGTCTCGTTATTTTTTGTGTTGATATTTATAGTGATTATTTTTTATCATTGACACTAATGTTATTTTTTTTGTTAATAGTTTGTTAGTATTTATTTTCTAATGTTGAGTGAGAAAAATTGCAGCTAACATTAACTATGATTATTGGTGGTTGTTAGAGTAAAGTCCAACAAATCTTTGATACTTTTAATTAAGTGTAGTTTAACAATAAAGTGTAATCATGAATATGCTTCGTCAGTAAGATCTTCCAAAAAATTAATTTAAAACATAAGTGCTATATCTAACAAATGTAGTAGCATATTGTGTTCTATTGCTTTGTCTGATAAAGGAAGTCTTAACTAGATGATACATACACAGTCTTAAGCTAACATGGTGTTTCATGAAAATATTTATATGCTTATTTTATCTTGTAGGGAATGTTTTCGTCTTTAAGTTTACTAAGATCTCTTAAAGATCCTATTTAGATCAATGATCTCATGAATGATACACTAAAGTATATTTACGCCAACATGCATACTGACATGCCTCTTTGTCAATCCTGGAAAAACAATCTATTGTGTATGATCTTTTACTCTACATTGTTTGGGTAAAAGCATTCTAATATAAGCATGATAAGCAATGTCAATTATCATAATGTTGCTTGAAGAAGAGATAAACATTTAATGTTGCATAGATCACATTTAATGGATTTATACATCTTTGCATGGACAAACGCCATAATGTGATTTTTGTTCATTAGCAAATTAGAAAAGTGTATAAGCCTTCTATCCATCAGAAGATGTTACCTCTATGTGATATTTTAGATCACCTTTCGTTATAAAACCCTTTTTATCAAGAGTGGTTGCATTCCAAAAAATATTAAAGTCTTGGCAAGAGTGATTATTGTTCCAAATAATATTGTGGGTTGTTAATAAGGAGTGATTGATTGTTTGAATAATACTCGGATTGTGTTTCTAGGAGTGACTAATTTCCAAACAATACTTTATTGTATATTTACAACGATAGTTTTCCTAATGAAACTTGGTCAATTGATCAAGAGTTAAACGTAGTATGCTTTTTTAGGAAAACCAGTACAAGAGCATACGCCATAAATCCTTTTTCCTTAAGCTCAACTATCCTGTTATTAAATTTAAACTAACAAAAGAATGAGAGATTTTAAAAATTAATATTTTGAAAAGATCTGCGTCTATTTGGACAAAATCAGACACATCTTTGCGAAAAAATACAAAAAGTTTTAATACACAATTCAACACATTCTTCTTGTGTATTTGAAATATTTTTCATATTTAGTATCACAACTTAACCTCAACATGGTTGAGCGCCTAATAATGTCTATAGGTAAAGATCCAACAAGTATGGCAAGAATGGAAGGATAGTTGATTGCATAAGAAGAATACCTTATAAGTCTTCCAACCTTTCTCGAAGAAGATTTTCCTTAATGACAAGATTGGATGGAGATGTACATGAAGTCCACACACTATCAGCTATGGTAGATCATCACCAGAGAATATCGTGATCGATACTCCTGAAAAGGATTGAGACTAAGACAAGTTCAATTCCTTGTAGTTGAACAACAAATCTAGGTACACTTCAATTCATGCATTATCTAAGAATGAATGTAAGAATGTGTGTAGATTGAAAAAGTTAAGGACATATGGTAATCCCTCAAAATGAACTATGAAGGAAACAACACAAAGAAATTTAGCCAATGAAAGTTGTTATGCTCACATGCCAATATGAATCATTCACCATGAAGGATGGTGAGACGGTTGATGATATGTTTGGAAGGATGGAAATCCTCTTGAGTGAGTTTGAAGCCTTGGGAAAAATATTCACAAAGGTGCAAATAAGCCTAAAACTAATGGACAACATGTCAAAGGTATGAGAGCCCAAGATAACGACCATTATAGAGGGTTGCAATCTTAAGAAGCTCATTTGGGATAAGTTTATCAAAATCTTGAAGGTACATGAAGTAAATCTATAAGATAGAGATCAACAGAAGGATACAACAACGATTGACAAAGGGATTTAGGCTAAGTCGAAGCAAGTACATGTCCATACTAAGAAGACTACAGCTCTTAATACTCTAGCAGAAGAAGAAGGCATGTCTGAGGTTGAGTCCGAAAACTCAACCATTAAGGAAATCTTGCTTATGTCTAGAAAGTTTAAGAAGATGCCTAAAAGAAATAGACTAGGAAACAAAAGGCTTCCTCACAAAAAAATAAAACAAAGCTTCATTTGCCCGAGGAAGGATGAACACTCACAAGAAATGATCTGTTATTAGTGTAAAAAGTTTGGCCACATGAGGATTGAGTGTCCGAAGCTAAAAAATAAGCCAATGTTTAAGAAAAAAGTATGATGGCCACATGGGAAGACTCAAATTTAGCATCAAACTCAGGGTTAGATGTAACGTCCCTATTTTTACCCATATTTGAGGATATATTATGCATATAATTTCTAATTAATGTATAAACATATATAAATATCTCATATTGTATTTCAAAATATATCATTTTTTATAGGAATTTTAATATATACACAAATTATTATAAACAAAATATTAAAAATAAAAAAACATCTCATATGGCTGCTCTTTGAGGAGCTTTATCACCTGTAGCCTCATCTGCTCCCGTGTAAATTAACACGATCATCACAGATAAAGAAGAAAAACAAAAAACAAAGTACAATAACCTAGCTATTTTTGAAACTTCAAATATAAAAATTTAAATATCAACATAAAACCATCAATGTTCACACATTTCACAAATTCATCAAGTGTCTATCACATTCATCATCCACATTACTTCTGTCAGGTTTCTACTGACTCACATAATCAGACACTTGACTCTAGTTCTGGAAGACTCGTGTATTGAAATTAACATCCATAAACCTGTACCTGTCATACTACTCATTGTGAATCCACACAGCCATGCACATAATCATCTAAATGTCTCATCATCTTATATGAGAAAACAAATCCATTTGATTTGCTCTTATCAGTTCTTTCAAATCTCAGACTCAGCCAAATGAACCTCCTTCGACTCTCACCAACTGAATAAATTCATCTATATAATTCCATTATACCAGTAGAGTCATGATCATCTCATTCACAAGACACTCACAAATCAATACACCCTAATAATAATCTCAACACGATATTTCCTTTTCTAAAAATAATATGTCTTGATCACACTTTCACCTCATTACGTACATTAATGCACCATTCAATCACATCATATTTTAAACTTTTCTAAACAATCCAAATATAAATATACTAAACCAAAGTAATAAACTCCCTGCAAGGGTTTGATAATTACTCTAAATCAAAATCAAACAACCAACACTCAACAACACGATCATTTAAGTGATTCATCAAACTATTTAAATACATTCATTACTTATTCAAATCAAACACAATATAATTTTATAACATCTACCATATATAAAATTTCTTATTCTAATCTCGATCAACTTCTAATATACTTGAAACAAACTATCCTACAAGAAATTTTAAGAATGGTGACTATGTCACCCCACATCTAGATCTTCTAACCCAAGGTTCTATTGAAAAAAATAAGACTAGTTTCCCTTACCTGAACTTCAGCAGATGCTCACTAAGAGCTCCAAATCTACCAAAAGCTTAAAGGTAATTAACCTTCACCATAGAGTCCTTATCAAAATCTAACTATATAACTAGGACCCTGAGTTAGCAAAGATTAACCCTGAAGCTAAAAGAGTCATATAAAAAGCTTAGACAAAGACAAACCTGACAAGTTCAAAATTTGACTCAAGGAGAAAAGCAAAAATGAACTTATTCTATCAGAGATTCTGATTGGACAGTCTTGTAGTCTTCGCTGTCAGGAGTCTAATGGAAGACTCCAATCGTTAAACTAATGAATGAGGAGGTCAGAATCTTAAAGAGAAGGGAGAGGAAAGGAAAAATGAACTTTTAGAAAGATTGTGGTTCTTTTAAACTGAAACATGAATAACTAAATTTTCTATTTATATGCTCTTTTCATTTTAATAATAAAATATTCAGGTGTCATTTAAAATATATCACTTCTACTCTAAGGTTATTTTTTGGATCTTTACATTAGATGTTAAGCATGCCAACCTCTACTTGATGGCAGATACACAAGAAAAGGTAGTTTCAAACTCATTATGTTCATCGTGTGATAAAGATGACGAGAATGATCTTTCTCACATTATACTTTCAAAAGATGCAACTCAATCTTTGAACAATACTTAAAATTGAAATAAAAGTTCAAAGCTTTGATTTCTGAAAATGAAAAACTTAAAAGAGATCACGTTGCAACAGATGAGAAGATATCAAACCTAGAACAATCCAAAAGGTCAAATCTTGAAAAGATTAAAAGTTTGAAAGAACAAGTTTGCATGTTGTAAGCATGATTTTCAAAAAAAAAATTAAAATCTTTAAACCTCTAAATCTTTTATTTTCAACTTCCAGACTTGCATCCAATAAGTCTGGTATAGGATACAATCTAAAAAGTAAGAGAGAAAAAAATATTTTTCTAAATATGTAAAGGGTGCTTGCGGAAACATTGGGAAGTCTGGACAAACAAGTATAAGATGTAAACAAAATAGGAAACAACTTAAGGCTAAAAGGAAATGATCTAAGAATATTTGGGTACCAAAACATGTGATGATCCCTATTTGTGAATTTGTTATATGGGAAGAAGCTAAAGACTAAATTGGTTCCTCGACAGTGGATGTTTGTGACATATGACAGGAACACAGTTTACATTTCTTGACCTAAAAAGACATGACAGAGGCAAAGTTTCCTTTAGCATCAGAAGTGATCATGAGATTGAGTTTGAAAATGGAGATTTTAAGGTGTGTTGTGAGTATAATGGCATACACCACAATTTCTCTTAATCAAGAACACCTAAAAAAATTGGCTCTAGAAAGAAAGAATATATCTCTACAGGAGACGGCTAGAATCATGCTCTATGAGAATTCTTTGCCAAAACGCTTCTAGATAGAGATAATAAACACTACTTGTTATGTACCAACCAAAGTACTTATCAAACCTATATTGTAGACTTCCAATGAACTGTGGAGAAATATAGAAAACCCAACATGATGGAGTTCTCCTTGGCTCCTTCTAAAGTTCTCCAGTTTTGGATGATTAAGATGAATGAAGAAACCATGGCAGCGAAAGAATTGAACAGAAATGGGTCAAGAACAGATTTGGAACAATGGATGTTATAGGAGAAAGGTGATAGGAAGGAGGTTAAGCCAACCTTCTAGCTATCTTTAAGGCTACTCAACTAGATAGTGAGAGTAAGAGAAAGGAGAGACTTGATGGAAATTTTGAAACCAAACATGCACAAATTCATTACTCAATTCAAGTCTTCAAAATGTACAAGAAGAACTCCTTATTTATAGAGCCAAAGTGACCATTAAAGCTATAAAAAACTATCCATTAATGGAGTGACATGTGGCACCTAAAAACTCTCTATTGTGGATTGTCATGTGGCAATCCATGTCTCCAAAAGCTCTCCATTCATAAGTTGACATGTGACACAAGGGAGTGGAGAAGGCAAGGAAGGAGGCGCCTCATATGCTCCAAGAATAAGAAGAGAAGTCACATGTGGAAAAGGAAGGAAGGAAAAAGAAGGCCTCATGTAGGATGCTCAAGTGGCGTCATGTGTGTGCCATGCATGCTTCCTTATGGGCTTTTGATTCTCTACATTTCCTATATTAAAATGGCCCAAATACAAGGCCCAAAATTCCTAAATAGAATTAAAGACAAAAATTGAAAACCTTCTACTCTATACAATTTTTACAAGACTTCAAAAGGAGAATTTTCTAATCAAAACTTCATCTCTTCTGAGTTTGATTATTTTGGTGGCTGGGATGGTCCTCCATCGGAACCTAAGTCATTTTCATGTTTTCATTTGTTCATGTTATATCTTTAATATCAAGGATAAATTGGCAAGTGCTCCATCTAATAGACGTTGTAACACATTGTGTTCTCTTGCTTCGTCTAAAAAAACAAAGTCTTAATCAGATGATATACCCACAGTCTTAATTTAACATGGTACTTCACAAATTCTTGATAAGCTTATTGTTGTTGGAAATGTTTTCATCTTCAAGTCTACCAAAAAGATCTCTTAAAGCTTATGTCTACATCAAAGATATGAAGGAGGCACTAAAGCAATTTTACGCCAACACACATCCTGACATGTTTTTGTGTCAATCCTGGAAAGGCTATTTGTCTTGTACACTCTTTTGCTTCACAGTAGTTTGGGTAAAAGCACTATGATCTAGGCTTGATAATTCATGCCAGCTATTGGGATCTTTCTTGAAGGATATATAAACATTTAATGTTGATTAAGTGCACTTAATGCATCTTTACATCTTTGTATGGACAGACACAAACTTGAAGATGAAAACCTAAGTGGAGTTTCTCAATGGAAAGAAGGGATTTGCAACTACTTTCTTCAAAAATCTAAATAAAATAATGTCTTTTTTTAAGATAAGCTAGACATGATATAAATTTTTTGAAACATTGTCAAATATGTCTAGTAAAATTTGGTCAATTGATCTAAAACTAGACGTAATCTACTTTTTTAGAAGAACAAGTATAAAAACATACAACATAAATCCTTTTTTTCCTTAAGCTCAACTATATTGCATGTTGTTAAATCTAAATTAACAAAAAGAGAGCTTTTAAAGACTAAGTTCTTGAAAATATATTCATAGATGGTCTTAAAAACTCGTGTTTCTCTCAACACCATTAAACGCAACTCTCCCAAAATTGTAAAAGTATTTAATATACAATCAAACTATTCTTTTTTGTATATAAAAAAATTTTTCAACCGAATTTAAGTCAGAAAATCGAAAGAAAAAAGTTAAAAATAAGCAATGTTAAAAATAACTTTGATCAATGTTAATCCAAATAATTATGATTAAAGAACTAATTTTGAGTGTATGAATGAACAAACTTCTTCAACACTTAAATTGAAAAAACCTTGACAAACTTTTGTTGAAGAATTTTTTTAACAAAGATAAACCAGAAAAGATCATCAATATTGATATTTTTAAATTATCAAAAATTATTTTATAATAAAATACTTTCTAAAAAAAAAATTGAATGATATTTGAAATTATTTATCTAAATCAAGAAATTAAAACTCAATCAATTTGAATAACTTAATCTAAACAAAATATTTAAAAATATATATGAAATAAGATCATTCAAATTTATTTAAATGTGGTAAGAAATGTAAAATTCATATCCAATATAAAGTAAAGATCCTTGAAAATGTATAGCCAACTCTAAACTAAAATTTAGTTTCATAACTTATATAAATGACTGAAATCTTGTAAGAATGCATAAATAAATTGTAAATAATTCTTCTAATGATATGCACAAGTGTTTATGTCTCAAGATAAATTTAAAAAAATAATAAAGATTCACATATAACCTTTAATGGTCAAATGCAATGTTACATTTGAAACACCAATAACTAACAAACATAATTTGCCTTGCAACAAGCCTAGTGAGTGTGGCCCAGATAAGCCCTTATTAGTTAGGGAAGGCTACCCTATTCTAATCTCTATATCAAATATATTCAATTTGTACTTTGGAAAGGAATTGAATAAAACCCTTTTTTTTATTCTTTTTGGTCCAACATAAACCAACTCCTTTGGCTTGTTCCTTTTGTTCTATTTCAGTATGTAGCAATTATTTTATTATAATAATAAAGGAGTCAAAACATGAGTGCTTAAATAGTGTTAAAAACATGAGTGCTTAAATAGTGTTAAAATGCATTTTTGTTAAGTTGTCAAAATAATTGCGAAAGAAACCTAAATCATTGTGACTTTTGACCATAGAATTTAGTTGTCACATAATTGCAAAAAGTAGAGAATTAAATATTGTTCAATTTTATAACGTTCACAAAAATAGTGAACTCAAAATAAATTTAAAATATAATAATTATATTTACTACAAAAAAAATAATCAAATAAAAATTAATTTTAAAAACAAATTAATAAATTATTATATTAATTGAATTAGAAACTATTTTATAAACTAAAACTTAGTAATATTTAAATAATTTTTATTATTAATAAAAATTTATAAAGTTGTTTTTTAATTGTATTTAACTATTAGTTATCAAAATTTTAGCTACTACCTACTATATATTCTAAATTAGTCTCTATTAATTTTTTATAGATTAATTTAGAATCTAAAATATTAGTAACTAAAATTTTGGTAATTAATTTAGATACCAATTTAAAAAATATTTTATAAATTTTTATTAAAAATAGAAATTACATTATATATCAATAATATTTTAGTTTCTAAAATAATATCTAATTTTTTTATGCAACAATATTTAAAGGGGAAAATTTAGATTAGTACAAAATATTTGAGCCAGTCCTATAAAATTATTAAAACTAGCTTCTAGTCAAGACATGTTAGCGGGTGAAGATGGTAGAACAACCCCACATGAGAGTAAAACTATGTCTTCTCAACAAAAGTTTGAAGCCAAAACAAGTACCAAATGGGCTTAATAAAAAAAGGCCACAAGATCAGAATTTTAATAACACTTAGTGGATTTTAACAAGGATCTACGATTTTTTCTACATGAACCTTAGTCTTTGGATTCTTAAGGGAACTGAAGTGCATGGAGGGACTTGGTTCATAGGAACTCTAGTTACTGTAGTAATTGGTAACTTGACTGAAAAAAAGAGGGTCCTTCATCTCTGGTTTTCTGAAGGATAATTTCAAAAGCAAGTCTAAATACTTCCTGTTCAACATCTTTTTTCTGGAAAAATGTGGATTGAGAAGTGTAACTAATCTCAGCTACCCACACAATTCACCTAAACTTTGGATCATGTGGTTGTCCCTCATTAACAGTTTGATACACAGGAATCGAAAAGTCTGACCTTGTCGTAAGCTCTTGCAAACGATTTTTGTACATAAGAAGGTCCTTCATCTCTAGTCTTCAGAAGAATAATTTCCAGAGCAAGTCTAGATGCTTCCTATTCAACAACTTTTTTCTAGGGAATGTGGATTGAGAAGTGTAACTAATCCCAGCCAATCCCAACCACCCACACAGTTGACCGAAACTTTGGATCATGTGGTTGTCCCTCATTAACAGTTTGACACACAGGAATTCAAAGCTTGACCTTGTCCTTCATCTTTGGTCTTCCCAAGGATAATTTCAAGAGCAAGTCTACATGCATCCTGTTCTGCAATTTTTTTTTGTGGGGAAATATGGATTCGAAAGTGTAACTAATTTCGGTCACCCACATAGTTGACCTAAGCTTTGGATCATGTCGTTGTTCCTCATTAACAGTTCCATACACAAGAATTACAAAGCCTGACATTGTCGTAAACAATTGCAAATCATTTTTGCACATCAAAGGTCCTTCATCTCTGGTCTTCCCAAAGATAACTTTCAGAGCAAGTCCACATGCTTCCTATTCCACAACTTTTTTTAGGGGGAAATATGGATTGGGAAGTATAACTAATTCCAGGAACCCATATAGTTGCCCTAAACTTTGGATAATCTGGTTATACGCCATTAACAGGTTCAAACATAGGAATTGCAAAGGCAGACCTTTCATAAACTCTTGCAAATGATTTTTGTACATCAAAGGTCCTTCATCTTTGATATTTCCAGGGCTAATTTCCAGAGGAAGTTTAAATGCTTCCTGTTCAAAGTTTTTTTCCGTGGAAATATGGATTGGGAAAATAACTAATCTAACCTACCCACACAGTTGACCTAAACATTGGATCATGTGGTTGTCGTTCATTAACGTTTTGATACACAGGAATTGCAAAGCCTGACCTTATTGTAAACTTTTGCAACTATTTTTGTACCTCAAAGGTCCTTCAACTCTGGTTTTCCCAAGGATAATTTCCAAAGCAAATCAAGATGATTTTTGTTTAGTAGCTTTTGTTTTGGGGAAATGTGGATTGAGAAGTGTAACTAATTTCGGCCACCCACACAGTTGACCTAAACTTTGGATCACGTGGTTGTCCCTTATTAATAGATTGATACACAGGAATCGCAAAGTCTAACCTTGTCGTAAAATCTTGCAAACGATTTTTGTACATCAAAGGTTGTTCATCTTTGGTCTTCCCAAGGGTAATTTCAAGAGCAAGTGTAGATGTTTCCTGTTCTACAACTTTTTTTGTGGGGAAATATGGATTCGGAAGTGAAACTAATTTTGGTCACCCACAAAGTTGACCTAAACTTTGGATCATGTGGTTATCCCTCATTAATAGTTTGATACACAGGAATTACAAAGTCTAACCTTGTCGTAAACTCTTGCAAACTATTTTTGTACATCAAAGGTCCTTCATCTTTAGTCTTCCCTAGGATAATTTCAAGAGCAAGTCTAGATGCTTCCTGTTCTGCAACTTTTTTCTGGAGAAATAAGGATGTAACTAATTTCTTCACCCACATAGTTGACCTAAATTTTGGATCATGTGGTTGACCCTTATTAACAGTTTGATACACAGGAATTACAAAGTATGACCTTGTCGTAAACTCTTCCAAAGGGTTTTTGTACATCAAAGGTCCTTCAACTATGGACTTCCCAAGGCTAATTTCCAAAGTAAGTCAAGATGCTTCATGTTCAACAATTTTTTTCTGGGGAAATGTTGATTGGGAAGTGTAACTAATTTCAACCACCCACACAGTTGTGCTAAACTTTGGATCAAGTGCTTATCCATCATTAACAGTTTGATACACAAGAATTGCAAAGTCTGACCTTGTTGTAAACTCTTGCAAATGATTTTTGTACATCAAAGGTCCTTCATTTCTGGTCTTCCCAAGAATAATTTCCAAAGCTAGTCTAGATATTTCCTGTTAAGCAACTTTTTTTTGTGGAAATGTGGATTGGGAAATGTAAGTAATCCTAGTCACCCACATAGTTTATCTAAACTTTAGATCATGTGGTTGTCGCTCATTAACAATTTTATACACTGAAATTGCAAAGCCTAACCTTGCCGTAAACTCTTGCAAACGATTTTTGTACATCAAAGGCCCTTCATCTCTAGTCTGGTCTTCCCAAGGATATTTTCAGACCAAGTCAAGATGTTTCTCGTTCAACACCTTTTTTTGTGAAAATGTGTATTGGGAAGTGTAACTAATCCCAACCACCCACACAATTGACCTAAACTTTGGATCATGTGGTTGTCCCTCATTAATAGATAGATACACATGAATTGCAAAGTCTGACCTAGTTGTGAACTCTTGCAAACGATTTTTGTACATAAAAGGTTGTTAATCTCTGGTCTTCCCAAGGATACTATCCAGAGCAAGTCTAGATGCTTCCTTTTCAGTAACGTTTTTTCTGAGAAAATATGGAGTGGGAAGCGTAACTAATCCCAACGACCCACACAGTTGACCTAAACTTTGGTTCATGTGGTTCTCCCTCATTAACAGATTGATACACAGGAATTGCAAAGCCTTACCTTCTTGTGAACTGTTGCAAACAATTTTTGTACATCAAATTTTCTTTTTCTCTGGTCTTCCCAAGGAGAATTTCCAGAGCAAGTCTAGATGCTTACTATTGAGCACTTTTTCCTGGGGAAATGTGGATTGCGAGTTGTAACTAATTCCAGTCACCCAAAAGGTTTACCAAAACTTGGGATCATGTGGTTGTCCCTTATTAAGAGATTGATAAACTGGAATTGCAAAGCTTGACCTTGTCATAAACTCTTGTAAACAATTTTTATAAATAAAAAATCATTCATCTGTGGTCTTCCTTAGGATAATTTCAAAAGCAAGTTTGGATGCTTCCTATTCTGCAACTTTTTTCTTGGGAAATATGGATTCGGAAGTGTTACTAATTTCAGTCACCCACATGGTTGACTTAAACTTTGGATCATGAGGTTATCCCTCATTCACAGTTTGATACACATGAATTAAAAAGCTAACCTTGTTGTAAACTCTTCGAAACGATTTTTGTACATCAAAGGTCCCTCATCTTTAGTCTTCCCAAGGATAACTTCCAACACAAGTCCAGATGCTTCCTATTCAGTAGCTTTTTTCTGGGGAAATGTGGATTGGGACGTGTAACTAATTCCAACCACCCACACAATTGCCCTAAACTTGGGATCATGTGGTTGTCCGTCATTAACAGTTTAATACACAGAAATTGCAAAGTTTGGTCTTTTTGTAAACTCTTGCAAACGATTTTTGTACATCAAAGGTCCTTCATCTTTGGTTTTCCCAAGGATAATTTCCAAAGCAAATCAAGATGATTTATGTTCAACAATTTTTTGAAAGGGAAATGTGGATTGGTAAGTGTAATTAATTCCGGCCACCCACATAGTTGACCTAAACTTTAGATGATGTGGTTGTCCCTTATTAAGAGATTGATACACAGGAATTGCAAAGCCTAACCTTGTCGTAAAATCTTGCAAATGATATTTGTACATCAAAAGTCCTTCATCTTTGGTCTTCCCAAGGATAATTTCAAGAGCAAGTGTGGATGCTTCCTGTTCTACAGCTTTTTTAGTTGGGAAATATGGATTCAAAAGTGTAACTAATTTCGGTCACCCACAAAAATGACCTAATATTTGGATCATGTGGTTGTCCCTCATTAACAGTTTGATACACAAGAATTACAAAGCCTAACCTTGTCGTAAACTCTTGCAAACTATTTTTGTACATCAAAGGTCCTTCATCTCTGGTCTTCCCAAGGATAATTTCTAGAGCAAGTTCAGATGCTTCCTATTCAACAACTCTTTTCTGGGGAAATTTAGATTTGGAAGTATAACTAATTCCAACCACCAACACAGTTGCCTTAAACGTTGGATCATGTGGTTGTCCATCCACCAATAACAGTTTAATACACATGAATTGCAAAGCCTAACAATATCGTAAACTCTTGCAAACGATTTTTGTACACCAAAGGTCCTTCATATCTAGTCTTACCAATGATAATTTCTAAAGCAAGTTCGAATGCTTCCTGTTGAGCAGCTTTTTTCTAGGGAAATGTTGATTGGGAAGTGTAACTAATTCCAGTCACCCACACAGTTTCCCTAAACTTTGGATCATGCGGTTGTTCGTCATTAACAATTTGATATAAAGGAATTGCAAAGTCTGACCTTGTCGTAAACTCTTGCAAATGATTTTCTACATCAAAGGTTTTCATCTCTGCTCTTCTCAAGTATAATTTCTAGAGCAAGTTTAGATACTTCCTCTTTGCCAGGTTTTTTTTTTTTTTGTGGAAATGTGATTGGGAAGTGTAACTAAGCTCATCTACCCACATAGTTGACCTAAATTTTGGACCATGTGGTTTTTCCTCATTAACAATTTGATACACAGGAATTGCAAAGTTTGACCTTGTCATAAACTCTTGCAAATATTTTTTTGTACATCAAAGGTCGTTCATCTCTGGTCTTCCCAAAGATAATTTCCAAGGCAAGTTTAGATGCTTCCTTTTTAGCAACTTTTTTAAGGGGATATGTGGATTGGGAAGTATATCTAATTCGTGCCACACGCACAATTGACCTAAATTTTGGATCATGTGGTCATCCCTTATTAACAAATTGATACACAGGAATTGCAAAGTCTGACCTTGTCGTTAACTTTTTTCAAACGATTTTTGAAAATCAAAGGTGTTTCATCTTTGGTCTTTCCTAGGATAACTTAAGAGCAAGTCAAGATGCTTCCTATTATGCATCTTTTTTATGAGGAACTATGGATTCAAAATTGTAACTAATTTTTTCACCCACATAGTTGACCTAAACTTTGGATCATGTGGTTGTCTCTCATTAACAATTTTATATACAAAAATTACAAAGCCTGACGTTGTCGAAAACTCTTCCAAACAATTTTTGTACATTAAAGTTCCTTCATCTTTGGTCTTCGCAAGAATAATTTCCATAGCAAGTATAAAGGCTTCATATTCAACAGCTTTTTTTCTGGGGTAATATGGATTGGGAAGTGCAAGTAATTCCATCCACCCACACAATTAACCTAAACTTTAGATCATGTGGTTTTCCCTCATTAACAGTTTGATACACAGGAATTGCAAAGCCTGACCTTGTCGTAAAACGTTGCAAATGATTTTTGTACATCAAATCTCGTTCATCTTTGGTCTTCCCAGGGATAATTTCACGAGCAAATCTAGATGCTTCCTTTTCAATAGCTTTTTTTCTAAGGAGATGTGGATTTAGGAAGTGTAACTAATCCCAACCACCTATACAGTTGACCTAAACCTTGGGTCATGTGGTTGTTCCTTATTAACATATTGATACACATGAATAGCAAAGTCTGACCTTGTCGTAAACTTTTGCAAATGATTTTTGTACATCAAATGTCCTTCATCTTTGGTCTTTCCAAGGGAAATTTCCAAAGCAAGTCCAGATGCTTCCTGTTCAGTAGCTTTTTTCTGGGAAAATGTGGATTGGGACATGTAACTAATTCCAGCCACCCACACAGTGTCCCTAAACTTTGGATCATGTGGTTGTCCGTCATTAACAGTTTGATACAAATAAATTGTAAAGTCTGGCCCTTTCGTAAACTCTTGCAAATTATTTTTGTACATCAAAGGTCCTTTATCTCTAGTTTTCCCAAGGATAATTTCAAGAGAAAATCAAGATGATTTCTATTCAACAACTTTTTTCTGGGGAAATGTGGATTGGGAAGTATAACTAATACCGGCCACCCACACAGTTGGCCTTAACTTTAGATGATGTGGTTGTCCCTTATTAATAGATTAATACATAGGAATTCCAAAGTCTGACCTTGTCATAAACTATTGCAAACGATTTTTGTACATCAAAGGTTCTTCATCTCTGGTCTTCCCAAGTATAATTTCAAGAGCAAGTCTAGATGCTTCCTTTTCAACAGTTTTTTTATGAAGAAATGTGGATTGGGAAGTGTAACTAATTCCAGCCACCCACACAGTTGCCCTAAACTTTCGATCATGTGGTTGTCCGTCATTAATCGTTTGATATACAGGAATTGCAAAGCTTGACCTTTTCGTAAACTCTTGCAAACGATTTTTCTACATCAAAGGTCCTTCATTTATGGTCTCCCCAAGGCTAATTTCTGGAGCAAGTCCAGATGCTTCATGTTCAACAGTTCTTTTTTAGGAAATGTGGATTGGGAAGTGTAACTAATTTCAGCCACCCACACAGTTGCCCTAAACTTTGGATCAAGTGTTTGTCTGTCGTTAACAGTTTGATACACTAGAATTGCAAAGCCTGACCTTTTTGTAAACTCTTGCAAACGATTTTTGTACATCAAAGGTCTTTCATCTCTAGTCTTTGCAAGGAATGTTTCCATAGCAAGTTTAGAGGCTTCCTGTTTAGCAGCTTTTATATGGGGAAATGTAGATGGGGAAGTATATCTATTCCAGTCACCCACACAGTTGCCCTAAACTTTGGATCATGTGCTTGTCTGTCATTAACAATTTGATATACAGGAATTGCAAAGTCTGACCTTGTTGTAAATTCTTGCAAACGATTTTTGTACGTCAAAAGTCCTTCATCTCTGGTCTTCCCAAGGATAATTTCGAAAGCAAGTTTACATGCTTCTTATTCAGAAGCTTTTTTTTGGGGAAATGGGGATTGGGAAGTGTAACTAATCCCAGCCACCCACATAGTTGACCTAAGCTTTGGATCATGTGATTGTCCCTTATTAATAGATTGATACACAATAATTGCAAAGTCTGACCTTATCGTAAACTCTTGCAAATGATTAATGTACATAAAAGGTACTTCATCTCTGGTCTTCCCAAGGATAATTTCCAGAGCAAGTCTAGAGGTTTCCTATTCAACAACTTTTTTTCTGTGGAAATGTGGATTGGGAAGTGTAACTAATTTCAGCCACCACACAATTGACCTAAACTTTAGATCATGTGGTTTTCCCTCATTAACAGTTTGATATACAGGTATCGCAAAGTATGACCTTGCCGTCATGCAAACAATTTTTGTACATCAAAGGTTGTTCATTTGTGGTCTTATGAAGGATAATTCCATGAGCAAGTCTAGATGCTTCCATTTCAACAACTTTTTTCTAGGGAAATGTGGATCGAGAAGTGTAACTAATCCTAGCCACCCAGACAATTGACCTAAACTTTGAATCATGTGGTTGTCCCTCATTAACAATTTGATATACAGGAATTGCAAAGTCTGACCTTGTCGGAAACTCTTGCAAACGATTTTGTAGATCAAAAGTCCTTCATCTCTGGTCTTCCCAAGGATAATTTCCAAAGCAAGTCTAGATGCTTCCTGTTCAGCAGCTTTTTTCTGGAAAAATATGGATTGGGTAGTGTAACTAATCCCAGCCACCCACAAAGTTGACCTAAACTTTGGATCATGTGGTTTTCCCTCATTAACAGTTTGATACTTAGGAGTTGTTATTTAATGATTTTTTTTAATTGATTTATATATTTCATTTTATATATGTTAATTGTTGTTTGCCATACTTTTATCTTTAAAATAATAATTTTTATACTTTTAGTAGATTGATGTTCATATTCCTTACTTTATATGAAAGTAAAATAAAATTATGGAAATTAAAAAAGTGTAAATATAAAAACTAAAGGACTTTTATATGAAAAAGTAATTAATTTTATTATTACGTATTAACAATGTAAAAAAATATATTGTGATCCAACTATAAGAATTTATAAAAATATTTTCACGCAATTTTCGTATGGTGTAATTAATGTTAATATGCATTTTTATTAATACTTTCACCTCCATGTTGTTCATTTGGTACTGGGTATTGATACGTCTTGAGACCATTCAGCATGTAGCAGTACACAATTAAATTGAGTAAGATGAATGAGCTCGAATACAAACTTAGAGCTAGAACGAATATATATTTGGAAAGACATGGTACAATTATTTTTGAAATAATACAAATAATATATATATTTTTGAAAAGATTTAAAGACATTTTAAACACTAACAAAAGTGTCTCGTGGACTTGCAATGTCATTTTCTCCAGTACTTAGTATAATGGCAAAAGCTTCTCCGACACTCAAGTGAGTATTCAGTATTCGGGTGCAATTAATGTTATAATAATGACATACCTTTCTCTAGGTTGTTGTGTCTATTCATAATATCTGATGGACCCCTTTACTATTGGGCCTAGATTAAGGCCCGTGTCACAATTAATCTTCGTATTTCCTAATTTTCGTACGGTTTAATTAATGTTAATATGCGATTTAAGTAATATGTTCACTTTCATGTTGTTTAGTCGGTATCAAGTATCGATACGTTCTGGGACCATTCGGCTCCTAGCAGTACACAATCAAATTTAGTAAGATGAATGAGCTCGAATACAAACTTAGAGCTCGAATTGAGATTTAGAGACATTTTAAACACTTAAAATGGTAAATCGTATAAAGAATGCATAAAGCTAGGCTAACCCTACCAAAATCAATATACATAATCAATCATAAAACAAATATATCATCAAAATCAATAAATCTATGTAAGTTATTTCAAAACACTTAGAATCAACATGTAGACCTAAACTGAAATGAATACAAATATAGAATATCAAATAGAAGCCTTGTGAAATACTTGTTATGAGTATCTCCTATCAAAGACTAACACCTAACTCATTCTAAATGAAAAGATCTACTAGTGGTCTTAGCTCTATAGTACAAAATAAATTCATCACACCTATATTTGTACTCCCACTAATGAGTTTCAAGTGTGCAATAAGCTATAGGATCAAAGGGTTAACAAATAGATTATCATGAAGGTTATGGCTAGTGGGTTAAATTGAACAAAGGATGCATCAATCATATCAATCAATGCATGTAAAACACAGTTTCAAAACAAAGAATCAAACTAGTTTTAGAGTAAAAGTAAACATGACTAAAAACACATTAAAAAGAGCATTACACGGTTTAAGAGGCAAACCATCAGACGATCTATTAGCAAAGCTCAAAATCCCACTAGGGATAGTCTATCACAAAAGATTCAACACAAAATTTTCATAACCAACTTATTCATCAATTTTAAGGAAATCTAAACAACACAAATCAAGAAACTCAGATTTTCAAGAATTATGAAATTTCCAACTACTAGACACCCCTGGAAATCCAATGAAGAGATGCAAAAAAAAATTATTATGTAAGCAAAAAGTCATTTAGCAAAACTAAAACTAAAGTAAAATAGTTTCTAAGACTATAATTCTCCTCTTCCACACTTAAATTGCACATTATCCTCAAAGTAATAATAATCAACTAAAATGACAAGATAATTAATAAAAGAGTGAGAAAGAAAGACTCCTTAATAAGGCTTTAGGGCATTGGAAGTTGTAGCTAATCAACCACCCCCTCTATAATAAAAGATGGGGTCCTTGGTCCATTGTGGTGCAAATATGGTGTCACCAAGAAGGTTTGTCTAAGGCATATAGAACATTGGTGGACTATGAAAAACATATGCTATGATGGAACCTTGAGCAGTAGGTGGGAGCTGAGGTTGTTCACAGGGCATATGAAGTGGTAAGGTCTAAGTCAAGGTGGTATAAGGGTAAATTAAGGATGCTTAAACAGTTTATTGGTATCACCTACTGAGTCTAACAAGTAATCGTCTAATAGTGGTGACGAGTGTAAATATGAATGTAATGAGGTTAAGGCGAGGTGGTTATCTTCAGGTGAAGGTAGAGGTTATATATGTTGGGTAGAAGTTTGGGGTATGGCACTGGTAGACATTCCAACTATGATAGATGGTCTAGCTGGTGTACACGATGGAAGGAGAAGTATAATGTACGTTGTGGGTTTTACCTTAGAAAGTGGTAGTGATTGTGCTAGAGGTCACCTACGAAACTTTAAGGAGGGACAAACAATGTTATCCTCTTCTATTGTGCCATCGTTTACATAAATGATTGATAGTGTTTGATCTTCCACTTGTGGCATTAGTTTCATAATAGAAACTAAGTCATAGTCAGTTATGATTAATTCACATTCTTTTTTAATTGACTCAACCTGTATAGCAATGTCATATCCAATATCATCATAATGAATAGTTAGAAACTAATTTATCTTATCACATGTCTCAAATGTACAAGGATCACAACTAAAATCACAAGCGTTTTGAGTACTGAAATCAATTGTTAAGAGTGATTCCAGCTCTCTCAGTGTTGGTTGGACATTGGATGGTGGTGGTTCAAAAATTTCAACAACTTGTATATGAAAAATTGTTATGGTTGCATTAGTGACAAAACCAACATTTACAACACAACAAAAATCAACAAACAATATGCATTTGTCTATCTCAACACATATTTGATAGATAGATGATCATGTACATGAGTTACACGTGAAAGATTGAAAAACTCAATTTTAAAAAGATCAACAATAAAACATAATTTGTTATGAAAAAATGAATAACAAAAACTTATTGAATAGAACCTTAGAATTCAATGGGAAATCACAAGGGAATCGCTTAAAAGGTTTAACCTTCCATGCGAATGACGAAAACAAGAAAATTACAAAAATAAAACTATATAGAGTGTGTTTGTGACTTTCCAACTTTTTTTTTGTTCTTCTTATGAAGTCTCTTTTATAATCTTCTTTTTCTTTGCACAAATTCGAATTTAAAATCTGTCTTAGGATATTGTTTAACAATTATCAAATGTTTCCTTTCTCTATTTCAATTTATTATTCAGATATCCTTTTTCCCAATCAGTTTCATATCTCTTTCTTGCTTCTCTTTTCAATGTATTGTTTCCAAATTAGATTTAGATTTACGCATTGTTATAATTAAGCGTAGCTCTACTGTGAGAGATACAACAGAAGATTCACTTGAATAATATCTTTGATTGATATTTGCTCTGTTTTTTACGTGTTTTGCAAATGAGATTTAACTGTATAACTTGATAGAATCTCCTTGCATAAGATTGAATTGGATTCAAATTTTGCTTCCGGAAAATGTAATAGAATCACTTAACCAATATATTCCTTTCCCTTAATGGAGCGTTCATTAGAAGATGCTTCGGAAAAAATGTCTAATGGCTTTAAACACAAGAAGTGTTTAATCATTCCATAATAAAACTTTCCAATCTCAAAGGGGCCTAGTTCTTCATTGGGAAATCTTCAAAATCATCTCAGAGGATAATCGACTTCATAACTTTCTCTTCAGAGCAACTTTTCCAACTTTAGACCCTTTAAGGAGACCATCAATGGGTGTGACAGATGAGATTGTCTAGTTCTTCTTCAGCAAAACTTTCTAGACTTTAACATATTGTAATTATATATCTACATTATCATTAATGAGGTTCAGAATCTCTACAAATGGTCAAGATCAAGATGAGAGCAAAATACATCTAAAGGTCATATTTATGCAATGATTCTAATTATGATCCTGTTTCATCCAATTATGTTAATCTCACCTAAAGCAATGAATTTTACTCTCAATTATAGTTTAAAAAGCTAAAATTAGATGCTCTGAGAGTGAATAAAAATATACTCATCATATGCTTTCACTATTTTTTATTTATGTTATCAGTTTCTATATTTTACTTTGTATTGGCTAGACTGATCCTGTATTATAATTATTTAATATTAAATATAAGCTTAGTGTCTATTCTTATATATCTTAAAGGGGAAACAAATTATCTTTTATTATTTTTTATTACATATTTTTAATATTTGTATATAAAGTGTGTTTAACTAATACTAACCTATCTAATACCAACATATATAATTATTTTATTTTCCCATTAGAGTGGATTTAACATACATAATTCGGAAATTAATTATGCATTTGAAAAAAGACTTTTCAGATTATGTAATCCAAAAGCTAATTATGAATTTGAAAAAAGACTTATGGATTACGTAATCCGAAATATTATAGAGGGGTATTTTTAGAAATACGAAAATTTATGGAGGTGGGAGAATAATATATGGAGGTGCAGGAAGAAACAGTCCTAGAAAGAGTATAAGCATGTCCATATCAAAATGAGAATGAGCCCAAAATTAAAAAGGCTAAGGAGCCCAAAATTAAAAAGGTTAAGGACACTTTTAGGCAAATTCTTCCAGCACCCTATAAATTGTGATATGCACACCTTATAAATTGTGATATACACCCCAATGTACTTTGGAATTTTTTAAATTGTCCTTTATTCCAAAATTGAAAATCAAGAATTAAAAAAATGCACGTCCATAAAAGTAAATCTTAAATAATTTTTTTATGTTCTAAAAATAAATTAAAAAATCAAAATCTCATTATGGAAAAGCAATTTAAAAAAAAATACATTTTAAAAAAAATAAATCCAAAAAATAAAATTTGGAAATGTATTCCAAAAAATATATTTCAGATACTATAAAGATGTTCTAGAAATCCAAAAAACATGTTCTGAAAAAGAAAATCCATAATATGTTTTTATCGACACTCCATCTTACTTAAGGGCAGTTTTGTAGTTTCATGTGACCATCAGATGCTGGTTCAAAATTTATCCGGTGCAGGAAGTAATTTTCCACTTTTTATTTGCACCACCCCTATTTTAAGTGTACTTCCATTCTCTGTTTTTTCTCTTCGAAATATCATTGTCTCTAATAAGATTGATAGATCTAATTAGTAGAAGTTTGGTTTGGTTGGATTTTTAAATTTAAATGGTAATTTCCTTACTTTTGTATTTTTATTTTTTATTTTTTATTTTTTCCAGCATCTATTTTTTTTAAAAGTGATTATATGCTTAATGAAGTATTGATTTTAAATTTAATTTTATTATCAAAATTAATAAATTTATAAAGCATACTAATATGATATTAAATTATAATATAAATTATTTTTTATATATGCAAAACAAAATGAAGTTTAATTAAGACTTGGTTGGGAGAGTTTTACAGCTCTTGGTATTTGTTTGATACGATGACAAAAAAAGAGAGTATAAAAAGTTTTAAATTTTGATTTAAATAATATAGAAAGAAGAAAATTTTTGAATTTTAGTTTTCAAAGTTAACCTTTGTTACTTATGCTATTTCTTTAGCATTTTTCTCTTATAAATAAAATAAAATATATTATTATTTGTAATTTTTTTCAATATACCATTACTAATCTTGTCCTTCAATTACAAAGCAAATGAAGTAAAAATATAAGAAAAAAAAGATGTTAATGTGCATCTATACAAATACATGATTTGATTAACACTTGGCTTCTAGTAGTGCTTAAACAAAATATGGATATATATGGTTTATTTATTTTATGATAAGAATTTTGGAAGATGGTATTAAAAGTATTTAAATTAAAATGGAATGTTAATTTTGATATTTTTCACTTAACTTTTGGTTTAGTTTTCTATTTATATATTATCAAAATAAAACTCCATTTTTTGGAATCAATAAATAGTATTAAGAAAAACATTGACAACCCCACCTAAATTTGAATTCCACTTATTGTAGTTATTTAATCAATTTCCACTAGAACTTGCACGACAAATCTAAATTAAAGCTTCTTTATCAAAGATCTGATCAAGTCTTACCTACCATGCTAACAACAACATGTTGGTTGAAACTTTTATTTCTTCTCACATGGTTGCACCATTGATCCTCCCTCCTCCTCACCAATCGAAATCATTTTTGAGTTGTGCAAGAGACTCTCTCTTTGCAATGATCAGTGTTATTAAAGGGTGTGTTTTCCCAAGCCAACCCCAAAAGCAAATTAGACAATAAATGTAGTGAAACCTCACTGTTAAAGACTGGTCAAGAAATAACACAGACAACACCCTCTTTCCCCTAATTGCAACTGCAAACTCATAATCCTCACCAGCAAATATGGTTCCTCTAGAATAAGCACATTTTCTTGAATACAATGTTTGAGAGCTGAAAAATAAATGTGAAATGACCTGTCCTTTTGTGTCAAGGAGAATCACATTAATGCACATGGAATTATGAAGCCTGACAAAAACTAAATAAATACATGAAGAAAATTAGATCCTGTGTTGGGAAATGTATTGTTCAGTTTGATGGAAGAGATTTGGCCAAGTACATTCATATATATATTCACATTGACCATGCTAAGTCTCATTTCCCAAAATCTCTCACTTTCACTTTCATTGACACATCGCCATTATTCAATTTTGGTAGTTTTTCATTTCATGGGAATTGAATTCTGATAGTGAAGTTACATGCTGCTCTGAAAAGGGAAGTGCTAGAGATGGAAGAGAGGAGGATCATAGAGTTAAAATATGAATAAAATGTCACATGTTTGGTTTGGTTTTTACAGCTAAAAAATTGATAATGCTTCCACTGGTGGTGGGGGGTTATAAGTTTTTGTTTTTATCAGATTACTACTGCTATTCAGAACTTGACAGAAACTAAAACAAGCATGCAGTGTCTAAGTGAAAGGTTTATTAAACAATTGTGTACTATTTTGTAAGTAAAGATAGGAAAAGAATCAAGTACTGCAACTTTGGTTAAAAGGGGGTCCACACAAAGATGAGTGCATGCTATTTCTCTGAAGTTCACTCCTTCCAACCTAACGGTCAAATTTTTTTGGTAGCCATAGATAGATATAAAGCTACCCTCTTTCAACAATCCTGGGCACAAGTAAGGTATGTTTCCAATACAAGATATAATGATAGCTCAACACACACACACACACATTTCAGCAAAAACCATTCCTCAAGTTTCATACACATACACCATACTTTACAACTTATAACAAACATCACTCATTCAATATTCTTAATCATTTTGTTTAGCATCACAAAATATACAAAATGAAAGAGAAAGAAAGTGTTCTTTTCTCAGTTCCACTTTCTCATGCAGAAGATCCTCCCTCATTAATTATCAACCTTTGTTTTTTTCTTCCTCTCTCTCTCTCTCACACTGACTGACAGAGAGAAAGTGAGAGATGGAGGCTTGACATGTTTAAAGATCAGTTTTATATGCTTGTATTGTGGAGGTGATAAATGAGATTCCCAAATAAAGAAAACCAAAGGCATGGAGAGAGAAAGTAAGAGATTCTCTCAATGCATGCAACAAGAATTGGAATTAAGAGGGGATGGAGATCACATGTTAGAATATAAAAAACTTTAGGTTGAATGGAGAAAAAAGGAGAAAAAGGGGAAAAAGGATCCATATTAAAGAAACCATTTTCACAAGTCAAGATGCAAACTATTTTCCCTTGAAAGAAGGGCAAGCACAAACACACATGATATACCTCCTTGTATTATCCACCATCCTCCACTAAAGTAGCAATTACTAATCAAAATGTAGTTGTTTTGTGACCCCTCTTTTTTCTTCCCCAACTTTTGATTACTTTCTCTTCTTTTTTTTCTCCCTTTTCATATTCATCTCCATGGTGGTTAAAATCAAGTAGGGTCAATGTGGTTGGGAGTATATATGTGTGCAATAATGGAGGTACAATGAAAGAGAAATTTTGTGAAGGGAGTTGACAAGGTGGAATCAATCTAGCAGCTACTTCTCATCTACTCATCTTGCAAGGGATTCTTTTTCTGTCTAATTCATCTCACTTTTTCAAGAAACTTGATAAGGTTGCCATTTGTTTAAACCTCAAAATTCTTTGGTTAATTAGTTGGGTTAAATTCAATGTTCTCTTATTACTTTCCGTCTTATTAATGCCCTAGGGCCATACCATAACCATACACACTCCAAGGATAAAAAAAAAACAAAGTTAAAAAGAAAAAGTTATAATTTTCATCACTTTGAGTCATGGAAAAAGATGGGCCTCCATATGCAATAATAATTCCTTTTTTTTTTCTACCAAGATCTTGATGTAATAATTCATGTTACTTCATCATCACGTCCCATTCATTTCCATTATTCATAATAATAATATAACCAAATTCATGTCCCTATCTCTTTTTTGTGCACATTTTCTAATCCAAGGTTGAGGAATAGGGAATATCGAGAACTATAAAAAAGAAACCCCAATTTGCCATATATGAACAATGCATTGTTTCTCTGTCTGTACGGCATGCTTGCCTTTTGCAGCTTGCTTTTGCTTTAAAATAAGGTTATTAGGTTTAAATATCCTTTTAATTTTTCGAATATTTAACTTCACTTTAATTATATTTAACAATGAAATCATGTAAAATTAGGCTTTTATTTTAAGGTAATGCACGACATAACATGATTAGATGCATGTTTTATCACTTTTAATTAATGATTGCAGTCTCTTTAAAATAAATTAAAACTATCTAAACTAAAAAAAGGAGAAATGATGCTAAAACATATTTTATCCTTAACTTAATTATCTATTTAATTAATGCAAATCATACTAAAATTTACGTGTAAAACTAAATCACCTTGGGGAATCTATATAGTTGGCACTGTCATTGGTTTCATTTGTCTTTGTAATTTTTGTATGAATAAAGTTTATTTATACTCTAATAGGAAAAAACAATTATTTTATAACCGTTTTTTTAATTGAAATATTATATTATAATAAAATAATAACTTTTTAGTTGTTAAGTAGATCGAATTGATATTAAGGTATCACTGTTTTCTTAATGGATCGGTTAATATTTGGGAATAAAATTTTGGGGATGCTTCCTCCTTGCACTTGCAGAAGAGATTCATTATTTATTTTTTTATTTTATTTTTTTGTCTCCTAAAAGCAAGCTAGCATGTCCAAGGTTTGAATATGTAAAGAATTATAAAATGTCTAAAGTAAAGAACATGTCACACACAAAAAATTCTACAACAACATCGTATGCTTTTATTGTGTTTGAGATCATTATGTAGTAAATTGAATATAATCAGTTTCTCCTTGACCCTTATGCCACTCATGATAACAAATAATAATCATAATAAAAGCATATGAAGATAGATTATTTTAGAGAAACTACATCTCCATGTCTCTTTGATGATATTGACCAAGTGATGAGAAAGAAAAGTTTTATATTCTTTTTCATTTTCAATTAATTTGTATGATAACTTTTTAAAACCATAAAAAATAATATAACATTTTTATAATTTAGTAAAATAAACTAAATGTTTGTTTTTTTAATGTATTTATGAAGTGGCATCAAGTGCACAATTGTAGAAAGAAAAATAATTCTAAATTGTTGAACAACTTCTTAGTAATCTTTCTATTTATTAAAAAAATATTTTATATAAGATATCAAATATTTATTTTTATTTAATATTAATAGCATGTAAAAAATAAATCACTTGCTTATTAAAGCTTTAAGTGACAAAAAAAAGTGTATTTAAATCTTATACAGATACTACCAAAAGAAAATATCACATTGATCAAGATAGAAAGAAATAATCAATTTATATAAGATACGTTAACTTCCGCTTAAGTGATATCTTTTTTTGTTTTGTTTATATAGTAGATATTTATTTATGAATATACTTATTGGACATTTTTTTTCTTTTGTGATGTTAAATATGTTCAATATCTCAAAATATATTTTTTAGTATTAAGTTAATTGATTAAGATAATTCAAAAATTTATTAAAACATTAACAGTTTCTTTGATCAGTCACTAGCTAGCGTTTTTTTTTTCAACAAATATTAAATAAATAAAATATTTAAAGGATACTCCAATGCATATATATACAAAATATGAGAGGTAGAAACCTTCAAGTTTCTACCCAAACCTAGTGTATTTTACATTCCAAAAAGATATTTCCAAAATCTTCATACTTCTAGAGAATAAAAAAGACACTTCCTATATGCCTTATTTTTCTAACCAATTATTTCCAAAATACACTCCACTAGTTTAGATAACATGGCATGAGGTCTATGTTGCACATACGGAGATACATATAATTTTTAAAATGTAAGACACGAGGACACAAATTTATATATTATATAATTATAAATAATATAAATTGACAATAAAGATTTATGTGCACTAAGTATGTTTCAGTTTTTTTAGCAGAAAAATGTTTTTCATAGCTGGTTCAAAAGAATTTGTTCCTTATTTTTATAATCACAATAAAACTTTTATACAATAAGTTTGATTTTTTATAAAATTAATGTATTTCTCTTTTTTAAAACTGTGTTAGACCCATGCTAGAATTATCAAAAATCTAACAAATATTTTTTTAATTAAACATTTCACTGATACGTGTCCTATAAGTGTCATACAAGTGTCAGTGTTCAATACATGTGTCCGACACGAACACGCCATTTAAGAAAAGTGTCAAAGCTTCATAAATATAGTCTAACATGAAACTAGTTGTAGTAAATAAAAAAATTATAATTGATTTACACCATCATACTTTATCCTTGTTCAAACTAAGTCTTTCAATCTTAAAAATATATGCAAAATTAGAGTATACTCTTAAACAAAATATCACTAACATTGTACTTGTATAGAATATAGTACATGAACTTTAACAAATTCTATAAATATAGAAAGAAAAAAAAATTACTCAAACTTTAATGAGATAAATCACTTCCTAAAAGCATTACATACCTTTAATAAAATAAATACGCATTTTTTATATAATATTTTTATTTAACACGTATATATAATCTCATTTTCATTTGTTTCCACTAATTCTTAATTCTTGAACATAAAAGTTGTGTAAGTTGTTCTTTTCCTTTTTGAGTTAAACCTTAACAACTAAGTTTATTCAAATTGTAAATGCAATCATAGAATGTATATATGTCAATTCTAGCCCAACTTACTTTCAAGATTTTTTTTCTCTAACATCCAAATATTATCATAAATGTTTAAATTTCAATGTACAATTAACAAGGAATACATATTTTACTAATATATTAATGGCTTAAAGAGACATAATAGGTGGTGAAGATGACTACATATGATGTTAGGAAACTTTCATGAAAAAGTGAGAACGTATGGAAGATAGCTAAACAATAATGGACTCAACACATCCATGTCTATCCACAACTTCGAAATTGTTGCCATGAATAGGAGCATGTGTGGACAAAGTGTTAGATTCATAAAATGCATTATAAATCAAAGCATGATAATCTTGAATTAATTAGACTTTACTAGAAACTAGAGTTTGAAGGAAATTTCAATGGAAGAAAACCTACGCATTCAAAAAAGTAAAAAAGTTAAAGTCGACCACATGACAAATTTGATATCCTCACAAAAGTTCAACATTAATTATTAGTAGTTAATGCATGCCCTCTTCTTTTCCCTTTTCATATACCAAAAACATGTATTATCACTTTGATTTTAGAATTTTGTCCCATTTTTGAGGTCCATCAAAATATCTCGTCCACGTTCAATGCATTATTTATTTCTTTGGATAAAAAAAGCTTTGAAATTTTGTCGCATTTATAATGCAGACGTATCACAAATTTGAACCAACAAAATTAAAAGAGATAGAATATATGAAAATAAATGTCAAATTGTTTATAATTTCTTTGGTTGAAATTTTTAGACAGAAGTTCTACGTCCAGATTCAAGGTTAGGAAGATAAAGGTTCTAGATCCAATTTCAAATAAAAGTCTCTTTGGAAGCATTTCTTCATTATCTTCTTAATTGTTTATTTCAGAAAAAAAAATTTGTTTTCTTCTAATTATAATTCTCTTAGAATTTAATGTTATCAGATATAATTATACCTTTTTTTTTCTTTTAAGCATATGCTCCCTGATTAATGTTAGAGTAGTAAATGAAGATAGAATAGTTATGATAGAAATAGATTTAGAGTTATAAATGAAGATAAACTAATTAATAATAAAGCGTATAAATAAAGCTAGAGATAAAAATTAAGTTAAGAAGCAATAAAAAATATTTTTATAACCATTAGGTAATTTTGACGTTATTTATAGTTATTTTATGCGTAAATGATTTAGAACTATATTAGAATAACAAATGAGAGAGAGATTAATTACTCTTTCTTTTAACGCTTCGAATTTTGAAAGAATTTTATCACTGTTTATTTTATATATATATATATATATATTCTTTTGAAATAAAATAAGTTATTATATTTGTTTTTTTAAAAAAAAATAAATAAATTCCACTCAAAATAAACGGAGAGAATATGAAAAAAAAACAAAACAAAATATAAAGATTACGTTAAAAAATTAATGAAATTAATTTGATCCTTGTAATAAATATACCTTTTATTTTTATTTTAATACATATTTTTAAGTATGAAAGATGAGAAAAAAAGTTTAATATGAAGAGAGAGAAAAAGATTCCGTTCAATAGGAGAGAAAGATAAGCCATAAATAAAAATATTACAGAAATATGCGCCAAATAAATGACATGTTTATTTTTGTTTTTTATTTGAAATAATCCAGACTCTGGAATAACTCAATTGATGAAGACACAAATCTTGGACTGTTTGAATGGAAAAAAACAAATATAGGAAAAGTAATTATCGACAATAAAAACATGCATTAAGGAAAATAAAAATACAACTTGAAAAGAAAAATATTTATTTTATTTAGAATTAAAAATATTTTATACTTGTTTTTTCAAGTTATAAAATATTTAAACTCCCGTAACTTACACATAAAATACACAGAATAAAAAAATGTATTCAATTAGATGAATTGACTTTATTCAAATATTGGTTATATCTAAAACCACACTCACGTGCAGGCAGAACTAATAATTTTATCTGAACAAACTATGTGATATTAATACACATACACTATTTTCAATGTGAACAATTCAATTCAAGTAATTTGTTACTATAACTCGTAAATAATTAGTTTTAAACATCTATAATTTGGTAAATTAACAGTGTTGAATATTTTAACGATAAGAGAAAATCATGTTTGAGAAATATAATGTACATTTATGAAATTAACATGACTTAATTAATTAATTAATTAGTTAATTAATTATAATAACAAATAAGCAATCTTTGGAAGTTGATTAATAGGAATATAGAAAGGGATAATAAATGAATGCTTTGAAGGGTAACGGAAAGTTTGAAGGGCTGTGATCTTGCGGATGACGCCAAGGGTGTGGACCATAACACACCCAGAAAGAAGGGACACGTGGCGGAGAACGGTGGAAGGGCACACATAACACAACACAACACAAGAGAAGCAACGTTTCCCATGCCACCACCATGACTCAACGAACCAAACAAACAAGAACCATTTTCCTTAGAAAAAGCAAAGGAAACTGCCAAAAAGCCCTTCCCCTTCCACCGGGTACACCGTACCCCTATGCTCTCTACCCCGGGTCCCACGCCCTCTTCCACGCTGGCACCTCACACGTGCCAGCTTCCGTTGTTCCCCCACAACCCTGCCACACACGTGTCTCCCCGACCCCACCACCATCACCTTGTTGTTCTTCCTTCCACCAACATAATTAAAAAAACAATTAAACCTACGTGGCACCGTCTAGTCGGCAGCTCTTACCTGGCACTTTTCATTTTTACCACCTTTCAATTTAATTACTGGCTAATAATAAATAATAATAATAAAATTAGAAAATCGCCACATCAAATATCTCTATCTGCCTATCTGGTGTAGCTGCTCCGGATTATATTATATAGACAAAAAGATCTCTCTCAGTGGAGCAATTGAACAAACAAACACTATCTTTACTCTTTTTTTTTTTTTTCTCCTTTTTCTAATATTCTAAATATATAATTTATTGGTCTAACGTTTGGTCACATTTAATAAATAATAATAATAATAAATATAGTGATTAATAATGTGGACCGAGGAAACCCCGAATAAACCCCACCATCCAGCCTTGCCACATCTATTTGCATGCACTGGTTCTATTTTTCTTCCTTCCTCTTCTCCCTCTTCTCCCAAACCATTCCCAATAAGAGCAATCACGCCATCATCGCACACTCAAGAGAAAACACAATACAATACAACACTCAAACCACATCAATCTCAGATATACTATACTATCTTCATGGCCGTTGAGGCGCGCCATCTCAATCTCTTCCCCTCTCAACTCCTGACCAACCGGTATATATCCATTTATCTTCTTCTTCTTGCCTTTCTCGCATTTTTATTTTTTTTCATTCTTTTCTGCGCCCGCTTGAGGTCTTCATTTACGGTTTTTTTTATGCGGTTGTGCAGCCAATTGACGAATTCTGTGGATGCGAATATCAACATGTATAACGCGCAACAGATTGGTTATTCTTCGTTTTTGCCGTCATCCGGTGCCCTCACGGAACCGGTGCTTCCTTCGTCGGTGTACAATTCGCTCGGAAACGCTGTCAAATCTGAAAGCGGTTTGACCTACAACAACAGCAACAGCGCTGTTGTTCCTCCCATGTCCAGAAAGCGTTCCAGAGAAAATTACAGCTACAACGATTCCTTCTCGTTTCTCGGCCAAGACGTTTCTCTTCAGATCCAACAGCAGCAACTTGACATCGAGCATTTAATCATGCAACGCGTAAGTTTCATTTCTTTGTGTCGTGATTTCATTAATCTGTTTCTGTTTGAATTCGAGGTTCTGATTTTGTGATGTGTTCAGATGGAGAAGGTGAGAATAGAGATTGATCAGAAGCGGAAGAGGCAAGCGAGGAGAGTAATCGAGGCGATTGAGGTAGGCGTGATGAAGAAGCTGAAGGCGAAGGAGGAGGAGATAGAGAAAATCGGGAAACTTAATTGGGCGTTGGAAGAGAAAGTGAAGTCTCTGTGCATGGAGAATCAGATTTGGCGTGACTTGGCTCAAACGAACGAAGCCACGGCGAATGCTCTGCGGTGTAATCTGGAACAGGTGTTGGCGCAGCGCGGAATGGTGGACGACGGTACCGCCGCCTTGATGGACGACGCTCAGTCTTGCTGCGGGAGCACCGACGAGGACGGTGAAGGGGAGAAAGAGGTTGAGTGGCGGACGGTAGCAGCGGGGTGCGCAGGGGTGAAGGATAAGGAGGACGGTGGTTGTGAAAAAATGATGATTGGTGAGAGTAGTGGGAGGTTGTGCAGGAACTGTGGGAAAGAAGAGTCGTGCGTGCTGATTTTGCCGTGCCGGCACCTGTGTTTGTGTACTGTGTGTGGGTCTACACTCCACATTTGTCCTATATGTAAATCCTTCAAGACTGCTAGTGTCCATGTTAACATGTCCTAAATTTGGAAAAGGAAAAATAGGACTAGACTAGGACGCTAATGCATCAACCCTCTTCCCTTCCCAGTCTCAAAAAAAAAATATATTATATCAATTTTTCATAAATTACAAAATTGTAAAAAAATGACTTCATTTTGATCCAATTTTTTCTATTCTTTTTTAACTGCCCATTTATTTTGTTGTCAATTTCATATAAAAACTGCATTTGGGTTATACTTATTTGAAATTAGCATCTAAAATTATATGGAATTTATTAATATGAGTGTTGTTTAGCTTGTTAAAAGCTCTAATTGCTGTGTCCGTTCAGAAGGTGTGGGAAATAGAAATACTACTGCATGTAAACAACATCATTGATAAGATGAATTGAAGGAGAAGAATAGGGAGGGTGAAAGATAAAATGGGGGGACCCAGGGTGCAGGTACTAAGATAATTTGGCAGATGGAGAAAGTAGACGCGCGTAGGAAAGGGGCGCGTGAAGTCAACGAGGTGGGGACAGAAAGTGACATTAGTGCGGCAAAAGCTGACACGTAGGACGCTCGTAAATGTCGCTGTTATTTGAAGAGTGCCTGCAACGGCCATTTTCTTAGAGCACAGGCTTTGGACCAAAGGCCAATGCACCACAGGGGCACAAGCTGACACGGTAACCGGTGGTTCCCAACACCCCGCCAAAAAAAGTAATTTTCTAATTTTTTAATTCTTTTAATTTCTTAAATGAAGTTGAAAACGGGAAGCGTGAAGGGGGTTAAGAGAGAGAAAAAAAGATGTTGGGAAGGTGACATCATTGAGGGGGCGTGGAGAAGACAAGAGCGTTATGTTGTGGTGATGATCCATTTGTTTTTGTTTTTTATTTGATGGTGTTTATTTATAGGGGTAATAGCATAGAAAAAAGTGGTGTTAGTGTAGGAGACGGTGCAGCAGGTGATGGTTTTGGGGGAGTGAAAACGAAAGGGTAGGAAAGTGGTGGCGATACGGTTCTTACTCCCTCACTCTAGCTGGCTTTCTTCAATTCAATCTCTCTCGTCACTGTTAAATAGGGACTAGAGCTACCACTACAGTACCTACCCCAATTATTATATTCCCCTTTATGTTAATCTCACTCCAATTTTACGGACCAAAACATTTTCTTACGCCTTCTTTCACAATACTTCTCTTCTTTGGTCAAGCACAACTAATTTAGTTTATCATTTTTACCAAAGTGATTATGTAAAAAGAAAAATTAGTGTTACCGATGTGAGTGGGGTGATGGTTTGACTAATAATGGTTGGTGCAGGAAAGAAGATCCGTTTTGGTTGAGATTCGGGGAGGGAAGAGAAAGAGCACAGTTAAAAATGGAAACCCCTCTTGAGTGCTATTAATATCTCTGGTTTTGTTTTGTTGAACTCAACCAGTGTGTGCCATCCCATGCTCTGTTTCTGTCTCTCTGTTTCTATTTCTCTGTTTCTGAGTGAAATGGATTGCTACTATTTTCAGTATTTTTATTTTCTTATTCCCTCGAAAGCACCGAAAAACAATAATGGTCACAGGGCATGTGACCGCCACGTGACTCTTCAATGCTTCATTACTTTCATTTTTGTTTGTTCTGTGCCCAACTTCTCAAGTCAATGATCGCCATTGGAGGTGCCCACGTGTACGTATGTACGTACGTAAATGTAACGTATGCCTTTTACCAGAAAATTCCAATCTTTATGTTTTTCTTTTCTTTTTTTTCAATACTTTATCACTTCCACAACATTTATTTATACTCCTCTTTCGTACAAAGCATGATAGAGAAAACAAAAAGGTAAATATTTTTTATTAATTAAATATCTTAATTAGTCTCGAGTCATAAAATATTAAAGTATAAAAAACTACGTTAATTCAAAGATTTACTTAATATCAATTAATTCTGTTAGTTAATGGAATCTATTTTTTTCATGATCTTTTATTAGAACTTAATAAAAAATAAGAAAGAGAGAATGAAAATCAAATAATGAATTAAAAATGCTACTAGGTAAAATTAGTTTATATTTTTATAATTATTTTGAAAGGAAAGTTCACATGGGGTCCAGTTTTGGACTTTTTGTATTCTTAATTATTATAAACTAATACACAGTTTTATTTAACTGTTGATGTCATTTATTTATTTATTTCAATAGGTCACGTTCCACTCCATGTATAATTTAATTTCTAACTTCAAGCAAACACACTAGTTATTAAATAAAATAAACATTAAATATTTGTGTTACGTTTCTAAGGTAGTAGATGTATTCAACTTTATTGAATACTCTCTTTTATTATTAGTATGTAAGATATAAGAGGCGTTATAAGAGGAAAAAGAGAGATACAGGTAAAATAAATATACTACTCATTATTATTTTTTATGGCTATTATTATAAATGTATCTTGATGGCTGTACAATGTATTTATATCCACAAGGTATATATATATATATATATATATATATATATATATATATATATATATATATAAAATATATTTTTTATAAATATATAAAAAAATATATATATATATTTATATATAATTTTATATAAGTATATAAATTAATTTTTAAAAAGATAAAAAAAAAAAATTTTAGATATATATATATATATATATATATATATATATATATATATATATATATATACCTTGTGGATATAAATACATTGTAC
>Ga0123342_1001291_pt1 | contig 42055 bp, 18 predicted proteins | sample Turbeawhitnodule_FD_89960 | JGI IMG/M metagenome (GOLD analysis project Ga0123342, IMG submission 89960) | Root nodule microbial communities of legume samples collected from Mexico - Turtle bean Mexico white nodule | ecosystem: Host-associated > Plants > Roots > Nodule | place: Mexico: Nepantla...
AGAAAAAAAAAAAATAAAAATATAAATTATATTTTCACAATATAACTCTAAATAATATATTTTATATATATATATATATATATATATATATATATATATATATATATATATATATATAAATAAGGATAAATTTGTAATAAAATAATATATAAAAAATATTAAAATAATAATATTATTCGTTGTGGAGTATTTTTAGATCTAATATTAAAAAACAATAACTCAAATAACTATTTTTTAAATAAAATATTATATTAATAAAAAATAATAATTTTTTAATATTATATAATATAAAATAATAATTTTTTAAATAAAGTATTATATTAATAAAAAATAATAATTTTTTAATATTATATTAATATAAAATAATAATTTTTTAATATTATATTAATATAAAATGATAACTTTTTAGATGTTAAGTGAAGATATCATTATTTAATAGAGGAATGATATATTTAGAACCAACTCATTAATAATATAAAGAAAGAGTATTTTTGTTATTTTATAAAAAAAAATGAAATTTTAGATGAAAAAAATAAAGTTTTATATTAGAAGAAGGTTGATGTATATTTTTCTACTTAATATTATTTCATATAATATAATATTTTATTTTGAAAAAGAGTTACATAGGAGAATACCAGTAGAACAGTTGGTTTCTACTATTAGACCTTGTCAAATAAGCTTTGTTCTTTAAAAAACACTCATTGGAATTAATTTATTGATTATACTTTTTTATTTTTTAAATTATACTAATACATATTATTATATTATTAAAGTGAGTTGTACATGACTGTTTTATTTTTTAAAGATGTCAAATTATTATTTTTCTCTTTTTGTATGGGTAATTCTCCTCCTGGAAGTGTTCCTTAAACTTCTTATTTGCAATTGTTCTTTTAATTTATGATATATTTCACCATACTAGTTTCACATCCATATCATTATGCAATTAAATATATTACTTTATTTCAACTTTATTTTTATATTGCTTATTATTATTGAATACAATATTTTAAAATTACAAAACTTAGATAATTATTTTTAAAAAGTGATAGTCAACAAATCAATTTTCATTTGACCATGTCTTTATCCTAAAAATATTCTGATAAAAGTAATATATCGAGTGATCAAAATGAAAAAATTAACTTAAAAAAATAGACATAATTTAGAACACAAAATCCAATATTTATTAAAAATATTTCTTTTTTACAATAATAGTACACTATAAGGTGTGCTTTTGACGATTAATTCGGTGAAATTCTATTTAGCATATTTAAATTCCTAAGTAATACATATATATATATATATATAATTTATTATCACATATATATTTTTATTTTATTTACTCAGGTATTATAGAATAACTATATTTAGAAATTAATTTAAATATGTTATGTATTAGTTATTATAGTAACAAATCAGTTAATAATCATTTAAAAATAAAACGCAGTAATTCAGATTATATTTCACTATCATAAGATCTACTAACTAAAAGATAAAGTAATAAGTTTATAAAAAAAAAAACTTCAATAAACATTTAAACTTATTTTTCAAATACATATAATTATTTTTGTAGGCAGACAATTTTTAAGAAGAAAGCTATTTTTAACTAGAGTATTATGCATGTGTGTCGTTAAAATGAGGGTCTCATGGTCTATGTATAAGCTCTTAATTCGTTTGTCCAACTTGATTTAAAAATTAAAAACCTTGCATGCCAAGGCACTGTATGACTTTGAAGCTTAATCATTGCTTTATGATTATCTATCTTATACCTCTCATATTTATCAAACATATAACATATGAATCGATCATATGCCTAATGTATCAATTCTTTAAAGAGCAGAGTAATTTATTTGTATACAGAGTAAATTGAGCTAAAAATCCAATGAGTTAAGATAAAGGTTGATTAATAGAGAATCATACTGAATTTGTTTGGATTAAGGAAATGGTAATTGTTTAGATTAAAGTGAAAAATAGTAAAAATTGAGATTTTTTGAATTAAGAAAGTGATAATAGAAAATAAGATGGAAATATGGAGTATAATTATTTGATACTAGTGAATAAATTTGGATTTTGCAATTTAAAAATATCTTATAATTTTTGTTATCTAAAAATATCTACTTTTTGAAGAAACTTATTTTGGATTATAGAATTCTAAGATATTTTCAAACTGGAAATACCTTCTAGATCTATAATCTAGAGTTTTTAATGAATCACCCACTAAATATAAAAAAATATAAAAAAATATTTCTGGTATTTTAAAAGTTATGGGTGTCATAAAAATGTACGGAGGTGCATGAAAAAAAATTTCCATAACGAAGTCCAATTGTTTTGATTCATTATCTTGATCAGGACTATGTTTTTCTCTCTCACTCCATACAACAAAACATGAAAATATATTTGTATTATTTTTATGTTACTCTTATATTTTGGATTACATAATCTAGAAGTTAATATTGGATTCGAAAATAGCTTAGGAATTATGTAATTCGAAAGTCTAAATTTAAGAGTAGTTTTTGGATTATGTAATTTAGACATATCCATCTGAAAAAAAAGGTTTCAGGATTACATAATCCAGAAGCTAATGTCATATTAGAAAAGACTTTATTATATAATCTAGAAACTAATCATGTATATGAAAAAAGACTTTTAGATTATGTAATCTAGAAACTAATTACGAATTTGAAAAAAAAAAACTTACAAATTACATAATCCAAAACATTACAGAGAAATATTTTTGAAAATATAAAAAATTATGGAAGTGAGAGAAGAAGATATGAAGGTGTGTAAAGAAATAGTTCTCGATTTAGGGTTTAGGGTTAAAGATAATTCTTCCTGCGCCCCTTAATTTCTTCACACACCCCATATATTGTCCATCCTCAAAGTGAGAACGATACCTTCTATTTTGCAATGTCTTAGTTTACTCATTTATCTTAAGACCAATCTTAATTAAGACTGGCTCCTTTATACAAGCCAGTCTAATAATAGTTTAAATTTAATTTGTTAAAAATATCAAGACTAGTTTAACATATTCATAATATAAATACAGTTTTTAAATTTGTCATTTTTTTTCTTTTTATTTTTAAGTGAAAAAACACTAGATACTAAATAGAGTTTTTTATGAATATTATTAGTAGAAAAATAGAAACACTTAATTAGTAGAAGAAGAATATACTTTTTTCCAAATATATACTTTAATATTGTTATTTTAAAACGTGAGTTTGACTTATTTTAAAATTACTCGTAATCTCAAATTTAAATTTATTTATTAAACCAAACAAACAAGTTTGTAACGAATGAGTTGAGTAAAAAAATTACGATAGCTTGAATTATGCTTTTTAATTTGATGATTTATGATACAAACTGAATTAAGTTGAAATTATTTTTACACTCAAATTGATAATTATTTTTTAAATTTCATTTTATTAGTAAAATTAGTTAAATTTAAGTTTGATGTTAAGTTGTGGTTAAAAAAATACAACTATGAAAATTTTATTCATCTGATTTATAAACTTACTCAACGTACTCAGACTAACTAATTTGATATTTCTTTTACATAAAAATAAAAAATGATTAATCAATTTTTTGAAATATTAAATTTAGTTTTATATTTGTGAAGTACTTAACCATTTTTTTTTAAATGGGACTTAAAAAAGAGAGTATCATCGTTTTTTTATATTATATTAAGAAATCACAATGTGCTATTGAAAAATGATGTTAATACACACGGAAAGTGATGTGTAGAAGATAAGCTCAAATGAAGATATCTAAACGGTAGAAAAATGAAAATAAGAAAGGGATATTCATGGACTTTAGAAATGGATTTAGTCTAAGAAAACAATTCTTATTTTAAATTTTCAAAAAATTATTTTGTCTGTCATTTTATTTTAAATTGCGAAAAAAAAATGATGGAAACAACTATTTAACTTTTGACGCTAAGTTCGTGATAGAAAATTCAAATTTTCAATATTTTTTTTTCTTCAACTTGATGAGCAACAGCTTCTGTGGGTTGCCTCGTAATTTCCGTTGCGATTAACTATTGAGTTTATATATGGTTTTGACTTAGGTATAGCACATGCCAACTACAAAAGAACATGTTGTAAATTATTATCAATTAATGTTCAAGATTCATATTTACGTTTATATGTTCAAGACTGTTTCTCCATAATTGAATAAATAATTTTTATACTTTTTTTTTATAAAAGAAATTTATTTCCTTTAAACTTTCTTTCTTTTTTATCTCCTTTCCTCTCTATATTATAAGGATGACAGTGTGGGTTGACTCGTTCCATATAGGTCCGTCCCGCACTTGACCCGTCCTGCATAGAATCTGTGGGCTAATTTTTGTAGCCGGCTCTCCATAATGGTTGACCGAACCCGCATAAGAAATATTTTTTAAATAAAAAAATTGATTTTTTATTATCTAGATGCATTAGTTAAATAATCTCATAATATTATTTTCATGAAACGATGCTTACTACGATGTTATTAAATTTTTCGGAATGTGAAATATGAGGTTACATGAAGAAAATATGAAAGTATAAAAAAATTCTACATTTTAAAGTTATGCGGACCAACCCACCTCGTCCCACACTTGACCCGTGCGAACTATGCGGGACGGGTCTAAGTGAACTAGCGAATTTTTAATAAATAACCCATCCCACGTTTTTCTCAGCGGGCCATGGGCAGCCCTTCCCTTTCCCACCCCAACAAAATTTAAAATCTAAATTATCAGCTACTCCAGCGTTTCATTGATGCAACTTAGCTTGTAAAGAAAACTTCACTAATCATTAAATTAAATTCTTAAAACTCACTAATATTGAATTAGTATCAATTTTTGGTATATCCTTATCTTCAGAACTATTAAAAATAGATTAGGAGACGCTGAAAAGAGTTACAATGCATGCGACATTTATATATAAACTATTAAAATTTCCCTTTCGGGATGAACGCGCTTTCCACATGACACTACGTCTTATGATTAACTCAACACGTCTTTTAAAGTATACTTTAATGTAGTCGTAATAATGTTATTAGTTTCTAAGAAAAAATATTTACCAAACTATTAGTTAACGTGAAAAAATATTTAGTGTCATATATATTTTATTTTATTTTTCTAACTAGTAGTCGACTATTAGTTTGGTGATGATCGATGAAGTTATCAGAGAAGCGTGTTTGACGAAACAGCACGTATTTAAGCCAAAATTATATACTGAAGATGATATAAAACTCAAATACAATTGCCTTCTCAGTCAAATAAATATATAGGAAATAGATCCAGAGTATATATAAGCATACTCACTCTTATTATATATTATATATATTTACCATTCAATCAATCAACTACAATCAATAACTAGAATAATAAGATTTCCACCGATTCATAAGTCATGAGTTGATCAAGTAAGCAGAGTTAATCTATAATTAAGGATTGTTTAACACAATTCTAAACATGAATCAACCTCCTAATTTGGCACATCAACAAAAACCTATTAAGAAAATATAAATAGCACAAACCCTAAGAACCAGGTATGTCATTATTTAAAGTACTCTAACACTCGATGACCGACACTCTGATTTGAGCGTTGGACTATCTTCTACAGGTACTATCTCTGCCCTGTGAGACCAGACGATCGAGAGGAGGAAGATGAAACAGAAAGTTCAGAGTGATAACAACCGAAGGTAGAAGTAAAAACAATCGTTCTCTAGTTCCAACACCCGTTCAAATATATATATATATATATATATATATATATATATATATATATATATATACTTACTTATATTAATATTATTATATATAATGAAAATGAATCACTATTAATCTCAATCTTTCATTTTATGATTACAAGAAAATAAATTAAATTTTCTCCCATACATATGTGAAAATATCTGTTCAACATCTGGTTATTTAATTTAAAAGGTTTTTTCTTTTTCATTATTACTTGTGGTTTCTGTTTAAATTTTTGTGGGTGCATATGTTTATTATTTAGTCAACAGTCAAAATAATAATATTATATTTACTTAACTCGGTCCTTAACAAAAGTTAGTTATTTTTTTATAAAGTACGGTCAATCTGATCTCAGTGGCAGCAATAATTGAAATGTGCTTTACAAGAAAAATAGGAATAAAAAGGATAGTTAAATTATTTTTAAGATATTCAAAGGTAAATTGTAAATAAAAAAAATTATAAAAATATGAGTGCTTATAAGAAAATTATAATGAAATAAAAGTTTTGAAAATAATTTAAAAATCTCGTACTTAAAGTAAAGTAGAATAAAAGGTTATTCAATATATTACCAATAAAAATGAGCATTCTTTCTAATCAAATGACGCAATTTGTATTTGATATATAAATGATAAAAAGTTAAATTAGAAAATACCAAATTTTGTTGAACTTTCGACCTTTATATTCGTTCACTAGCTAGTTGATTTTTTTAATAAAATAATTAGCGAGTATTTAAATCTTTAATACTATAAACCAAAAATTGTGTATTGAAAAAAGTTTATAATTTTTAGAAGTGGAGTGTATTTATTATTGCTAAACATTTGAAGTAATAGTTATCATCATAAGAGTATTATAGTGAGTCTCTTAAAGAAAAATTCATCTGAACTATAGTAAGTGACAATTTTTTTTCAAAACGCAGTTGCTGACACGTTTTTGGTCATAACAATAAGATATATAGTTTTGAGTATTACAGTGATTCTGTCACTAAGAACTCTATCTAACATATATCAGTTCTTGCCATCGATTGCAAGAGAAAGAAAGTTCATGTAAAAAAGAATAGAATGAAAGGAAGTGTATGATAATTATGGGTTATGAAAAGCTTTGGCTTGACCACAGCCCATGATGGATGAAGGTAGCTTCCCAACCCTTTCTATTCCTTCTTCAAAAACCACTCCCATGCCCATGTAGAAGTGAGACTCTATATGGCAATGGAAAGCCCACACGCCAGGGTTATCCGACCTAAACCTCACCGCTGTCCAACCAAAGGGGTGCACCGGAACCGTGTTCTTCATAATGGGGTTCTCCAAATTATATTGTTTCGTGTCATTCTTCACGTCAAACTTTCCTTTCCCATAACCCAGAACCCAAAAATCGTGCCCGTGAAGGTGCCACGGATGCGTCTCGCTGTTGTTTTTATTCATGGTGTTGGCATTTTGAAGTATAACATCCACCGTTGTGTTGAACTTCAGCCTATAAATGCCGTTGCTAGTAGTGGCATTCGCGTTTTCAGCCACACCGAAAATGTCGTAGTTGGCAAATTCACTGCCGTCAGGGGGAGAAGTGGGGTCAAATGCGTTGGTTATGTTCTCTTTGAGGGCAATGAGATAAGGGGTGTGAGGGTGTGTGAAAGAGACATTGTTCACAGACCAGTGTCTGCGCTCGCTTACGTTGTTCTGCGTGTTGAGGAGCATTATGACTCTATCCGAGGTTGTGGGGGGCTTGTGAATGTACCCTTGGCGTGCCTTGATGGCGAGGCTTTGCGCCAGCCTTGGCTCAACGTCGTCCCATGCAGGAGGGGAAGGTGGAACCGTTGGAGGGGACCGTTTTGGGTGGTTGGGGTAGTAGTTGAAAATGGCCAACCCTGGTGGGGTGGTTCTGTTTCTGCTTACCACGTTTGAGGTGATCCAATAGTTTCTTGATGGGTCTTGATCTGTTTTCACCAGAACTGAATAGGTCTCACCAGAGTATATGAAGAGGTTTTTCACCACAAATGGTTCAACATAGTGACCATCTGCTTCAACCACCGTCATATTATGGCCCTGCATTGACAAGTCAGAAGTTATTATCAAGTGGCAAAAGAATAGCATGACATGTAAGGAAGAAGATTATGACAGAATAAATAAATTAAACTTTCAGTTTAAGTTATACTTCGATTTAAGCTAATTGAAAGAATTTGTATGAATATAAAACCTTTGATTACCTCTATTTGGAAACTAAGAGCGGATAAAGCAGTCAAGCTGCAAATTCTGAGTCGGTATGTTTTGCCTGGGATCACAGTTTGTATAAAGGGAGAACATTTTGATATGTCACAAACATCAGTGCTCAAGCTTGGAGATTTGGAACAGTTGAATCTTCCTTTTCCATGAATCAGAAGTGACTGGGGAAAACAAATATATACAAAGAATAAGAATAAAACCAACAGTTACACATTGAAGAAAGGAAATAGTAAAGATGGTAGATTTTGCTTTGAACAATTAATTTACCTGAGGTTCTCCCACCCATTGAAATGGAATTGAAGACAGTCCAGCAGCTTGTTCATAAGTGCTCTTGTGGTACCAATCGTTCAGAATAATGCTTCTGTCAAAGTCATAGTTAAAGGGTTCAGGGTCACGGGGTGCCACACGAATTAGTCCATATAACCCCGCTTCCCTTTGCATTCCATAGTGAGCATGGTAAAGATATGTACCAGGCTGTAACATAAAATATTCAAGCAAATAAGACACTAAGAACTGTTTTGGTGTTATGTATGAAAGAATTGAACACCAAACACCAAACAGAAGATAAGGAATTAACATGATTATTCATGTGGGTTAATATAAGTTAGAATTTTAGAACTCACCCTGTCTACAACAAACTGATAGATAAATGTGTCGCCAGGCAATATAGGACATTGAGTTACCCCTTCTGATCCATCAAACCAAGGAGTTCCAATCTGCCACATACAAACCATACACATGAATAATCAATAAGAACAGATGAAAAGTCTAAATTAATCATTTAAATCTCTTTTATTTAAGCTTATATTTTGAAAAAATATTTTGGGGTAGAAAATGAAGCCAAACCTGTCTAATCCCATGCCAGTGGATGGAAAGATTTTCTGTGATCAAAGTGTTGTTAACTTGAACAACAACTGTGTCACCCTCCTGAGCCTGGATGGTGGGTCCTGGAGTTATTCCATTGACTGTGATAACAAGCTTCTTAAAGCAATCAGGGGACCTATACTCATACTTCACCTCCCATTTGTAATGTCTATTTCTGGCCTCTGCATTGCGGAAATTCCCAAAAATAAGGAAGAAACAGAGAATGAACAATGTTGGAATAGCCCTTGAGCTGAACGGAAGCTCAACCATGGCTAGCAAGTAAAATATGCGTAAGAAAGAGAGAAAGCTAATTGAGATATAGTTGAGAGATGTTAAAAGCCAGAATGGTCTTTATATAATGGATGAAGCGAATTAGATTAATATAATATAGTGATGAAATGTGTTACAGTGAAATTTTGATTTCCCGCACCGTGTTGACCATCAGCTAGCTTACCCTGCCCCGAAGTTTCTTTGATATTCAATTTGGCGATTTTGACGCTCTCTTTGCGGATTACAAAGTTACAACTTCAACATCACTGTGTACTAAAAACACACACAATCTTTTATTTTTGGAATAACTTGTTCAAGAGTTTTTTTTTATCTATTATAGTTTTTTCCACTCTATTACTCCTGATTATGTTATTTGTATCTTTAAGCCTTTTTAAGAATAGTCATACACTTAACTCATTTTACTAATAATAACCCTCAATTTCTGACATAACGAACCTTACTTCGTTAACAATGTACATTCCAAAAGACGAAATCGTAATCATGTAATATATAATTCGGTGCTATATATCTATATCTATCTATTCTATATATATTATGGTGACCCGTTATATTTATTATGCAAAATTAATTTTTAAAAATAAAAGGATTTAAAATAATAACAAATAATATGTATAATATATATCAAAATTTATTATTATATGATTTTAAAATAATAATTATAACATTTTTTTCAAACAACAAAGTAATAATTGACATAATATGGATAGTGTTAATAACATAGAAGTAAAATTATAATGCGTATAAATAAATAAATATAAACCAAGCTTAAGTATAAATAAATAAATATCAATCAAACATAAATATAAACAAATGAATGTAAAACAAGCATTAATATAAATAAATAGACAGCTAGGAAATGTAAATTGTTTAGGTTTCAAACAAGTGAAACACATATCTATATGACCTTTTCTAATTTAGTCAATTATTATTTAACATGCTAACTTAGTCAATTATTATTTAATATTATATAAAAAAAATCACTTTCTAATAAAATCAAACACATAATTTGACTAATATTAATAATAATAATAATAATAACAACAACGATAATAATAATATAATAAAACAAATAAATATTGTAGAAGGATAATTAATAAAAAAATAATTAAAAATTAAAATATTGAAATACACCTCAATAATTAAAATTAAAAGAAAATGAATAAATATAAAGCTTTTGGTTAGTCAATAAATTATTATTTAAACTTTCAATTTCTAATAAAACTAAACATTCAATTCGTTAATGATAATAATAATTAAAAAACAATATAATACAATAAAGTAATTAAATATTATGATACAAAATATATAAAAAAAAATTATTATTTTTGAAATAAAAATATTGAAACAAATCTCGATAATTAAAATAAAGTAAATCTATTTAATTTTTTCACAACTCAATAAAATATTATTTAATATTACATATTTTTTTCAATTTCTAACGAGATGAAGTAAACACTTCGTAAATGAGTAATAAAAATACAAATACTAACTAGAAAACATAATATAATAAAATAATTAATTATTATAAAACAATAATTAATTCAAAGTATCTAAAAACAAATTTTTTATCTTTTAAATTTAAAATATTGGAACAAATATCAACGTTTAAAAGAATAAATAAATTTAACATTTTAATAATTCAACAAATTATTATTTAACATTGTTTAAAATTATTTTCAATAAAACGAAACACTAAATAAATAATAATAATAATAATTTAATTTTTTCTCAGAGTCATACCATAAATATTATTTAAATTGTAACTAAATCTTAATAATATAAAATATTATTTTACACAAATTGACTTAATCAGAGTGTGAAAAAATATCAGTGAATGATGCCAAGGTGAAAAGAGAAAATTGGGTGACCATGATGATCAGAGTGGAAATTGTTCTGGGCAGAGCTAAAAACAGCTGAAGAAAAGCAAGAGGCAAATAATTACTTCATAAAATATTTAACAAAACGAAAATAAGTCTCTCAAATATTGGGTCTTTTGAGCATTTCAGTTGCTTGAAAATTATACTTTCGATAATCATTACATAACATACTCGTAGGAGTCGATCATGAAGATAAATTACCTTATAAACAAATTCATACAAAAGATTATTTCACACCACCTTGAAAAACTGAAAGTTTGTGATTCATAAGTTTATGTCTTTTTAGTTTGTTGATATTTTTTAAATGATAAGTAATAAACTATATTACGTTTATATGGATATGTTGATAGATATTTGGAATAACAAAAAAATAAAACACTTTAAGGAATCTTTCTAAAATTTATGATTTAATTGAAAGTCATCTCTTTTAAGTCAAGATGATTGGTAAGTCACTAAGTATTTTACGAAATTAAGAATAATTTAGAATGAATTAAAAATATTTTGGACCCGATCTGTTCGTACTTATCAAGTAAAATATTTTGTTACGTGTTTCTTCCGTTTTTGTTAAAGAAAAAAAAAAGGATAAGTTATAAAGTTTCTTCACTATTTGAATGATCAATATCACAATATTGGGTTTCATGTGTTTCTTATTGAGCCTATTACTCCTATAACAATTTTTTTCTCATGAGGGATGAATGACTTAGTTTTAATATTTTTGAAAAATACTAAATACATAAATAATATTTTATAATAATGTAGAACTCATTAGTGTAAAAACTTATAGTTGTTTATATTTTAAACAATTAAAAAATTTAAAATGTTCACGCAAATATGCATTTATGTGATTGTTATAATTAATATTCTTTATAAGAGAATATTGATTTCCTACAAAATTACTCTCAAGTTCTAATCAAATAATAATTATTTACAGAATAGACGGCAATGTAAGAGATACATTTGTAAAAAAATATCTTCCAATAATAAAACTTAAATTCTTAGGTCTATAAATATTTAGAAAAGAGTGAATTTTTTTGTCCACATCGTAAACAAATATTTTACAACACTGAGTATGACAGTATAAGTTATTAAAAAGGGTGGTAAAACCTTGTTGTCAAGTTATTGACTATATGGAATCAAGTTCTAAAAAATAATATCTAAACACCGATTAGAACTTGCGAAAAAGTTTCAGACATTCAAGTTAATATATATATATATATATATATATATATATATGAATCACATTTATAATGATAAAAAAAAGGAGAGAAATATAATATTTGATAAAAATATTATTGTATAAGTTCAAATAGAGTTGCTATTAATATGATAAAAAATAATTTGGTGAATATGTAATTTTGATGAAAGTGGAGAGTGTCACCAACTCTCCAACCCCAAAACCCATCCTACCAAACAAACTCCCTCTACCTACCATCCTTCACTCTTCTGCTTTCAAAAGCTTTCTCTTTTTCAACAACCACTGCCACTTTCCCGTTTAACCCTCTCCATCTCCATTCTCTTCTCTTCTGTTCTTTTCTGTTCTTTTCTGTTGGCCTATGGCGAAGACTGTACATAACGGTGCCAACTGCGGAATCCCTTTACGGAACCAATCCCTGTCCTTATCTCGTCACGTTTCCAGATCCCTCTCTTTCCTTCCCAAGTGAGTCCTCTCTTCTTCCCTCCAATTTCATTTCGCACTAATTTTTCCTTCTCACCGTTTACCGATCTCACCTTCGCAGAACACGTCCCGGAAAACAATCAAACACCTTCGCCGTCAAGGCTTCGCAAGCTGACTTCCCCGTTGACCCTTCCATCAGTCCACGTGTCAATGCCGTCAAGCCTTCCAAAACCGTCGCCATCAGCGACCTCGCCACCTCCCTCGTCCAAGCCGGCGTTCCCGTCATTCGACTCGCCGCCGGCGAGCCTGATTTCGACACGCCCGCTCCCATCGCCGAGGTTTCATCTCTGCATTTCCCTTTTCGTTCGCAACCATCCGTTCTTCCTTTGATAGTGTAATTGTGTGCGTAGGCTGGGATTAATGCAATTCGCGAAGGTTACACGAGGTACACGCCCAATGCCGGAACCATGGAACTGCGTCAAGCGATTTGTCGGAAGCTAAAAGGTTGGTTTTTATTTGAATTTGATTTTTTTCTTATGATTCATTTGGATTATTGTAAGAAATAGGTGTTTTGAGTTTTGAGTTTTGAATCGGTGTTGCAGAGGAGAATGGGATTACTTATACTCCTGATCAGGTTGTGGTTAGTAACGGAGCCAAACAGAGTCTTGCTCAGGCGGTGCTGGCAGTTTGCTCCCCTGGAGATGAGGTAAGTAAAGGGGTTTGGTTTATGCTCAGTAAGCATTAGAGAACCTAACTACTTATGCCGCCTAGTCATTTGTTTATGTCTGAAAATGGATGGTTGATTTGAACTTTGTTGTTAGAATGATTCCTTTTTGTCTATTCAGCTCGTTGCAGAAGCTTGAAATTTCTATGTATAACATTGGTGGTGCCACACTTTTACTGGCTTTGGACTTAAATATAAGCAAAATTAACTAATTTCATATTGATTAAGAATGATAGTTAAGTTAATTTAAGGTTTTTCATTCCATAGGTATGTTTTCCAGATTATCCGTATTCATATATATTGGATATGAGGCCTAGGTTTAAAAGATAAGGATAGTTTTTAAATAATAGCATTAAATAGAGCTAAAGTAGTTGAATTTTTGTTATATTTAAGTCCACTGAACATGACCCATTTTTTTGCTTATATTCGAGTATAAAGGGGGTACTATAACTGCAATTTGTCTCCAGTCTGAAATTATTGACTTGCATTTGCTTATCCAATAGATCCTACGGCCTTTCAGCTTCTGCACCTTTTTCCTCTGTGTTTGTTTTATTGTCTCTGGCTGTGTAGTCTGTTATATACAAGACTGAGGGAATCAATCCCATAAATTTAGGGATTAAAATCAAGAGTTAGGATCAATCTACTCATACAACTAACAGAAAGAGATCAGAATTTCCCTGTTTTACATAAATGGGCAATGCTTCCCTAATCAAGTAATATGTTTGCTCTTGGATCAAACAAATAAAAAAGGCACTACACTATGTACAACGTATTTCATATGCATATTTATGTCTGATTTGTTTTTAGACAGCTTATCACATACTTCATATGTAATTTTTCCTTTTGCTCACTTTGGTGGCTTTCATCTGTGTTGTAAATATTTCAGGTCATTATTCCAGCTCCATTCTGGGTTAGTTACCCTGAAATGGCAAGGTTGGCTGATGCAACACCAGTGATTCTTCCAACATCAATATCTGATAATTTCCTCTTAGATCCCAAACTTCTTGAATCCAAAATAACTGAAAGATCGAGACTTCTTATTCTTTGCTCGCCATCTAACCCAACAGGATCTGTCTACCCTAAGGAATTACTTGAAAAGATAGCCCAGATTGTTGCGAAGCACCCAAGGCTTCTGGTATTGTCATCCACGAGAAGATCACTAGTGCTTTAATGTGCAACCTAGATGATATTTTCTTTCAAGATCTTAATGGTTGTTTTATGCAGGTCCTCTCGGATGAAATTTATGAACACATAATTTATGCCCCAACAACCCACACAAGCTTTGCATCTTTACCGGGAATGTGGGACAGAACTCTAACTGTAAATGGATTTTCTAAGGTTAGTATGTAATTTTTTGTTAGAGTTGAATGGTGTGTTAATCATTCATTCTTATTTTATATTCAAATGCTTATGGTCTATTTCACAGTGTGGTTGTAGTTAATGATATGCCATGGAGGCCTTTAAGCTTGATTATGATGTTTTTGAGCTGTTTTCGTATAGGCCTTTGCAATGACGGGTTGGCGGCTTGGATATATTGCTGGTCCAAAACATTTTGTTGCTGCATGTGGAAAGATCCAAAGTCAGGTATGCTTGATTATTTTTGGTCATTTTCATCAGCCTCATCCAATTCTATACTTCTACCTGTCTTGAATTTCCCTTTGCTACAGCCTACGATACATTAGGTTTAATGAGATTTAGCATTTGATTAAGATTTTAGAATTCATTTGGAATTTGTTAGACTATTGTTTCTATACCATATTATATGCGGCATGCACTGATGCATCATATTGAATTTAGTTCACTTCAGGGGCCAGTAGTATTGCCCAGAAAGCTGCAGTTGCTGCATTAGGACTAGGTTATGCTGGTGGAGAGGCAGTTTCTACCATGGTTAAAGCATTTAGAGAGCGAAGGGATTTCCTGGTAAAAAGCTTTAGAGAAATAGATGGTGTGAAGATATCCGAACCTCAGGTGCAAATTCTTCTATTTTATTTTTTTGTTAATAATCCACCTCTTTTTGTTTTGTATCACCCTTGTCTGCTTTTCTACTTAAACAAGATTCTTCTCTTTTTCACTCGCAGGGAGCATTTTATCTATTCATTGATTTCAGCTTCTATTATGGAAGAGAAGCTGAAGGATTCGGTAAAATTGAGGATTCTGAGTCCCTCTGTCGATACCTACTGGATGTGGGCCAGGTATTCTCATGATGTAACTGCTTTAAAGATTTAATGATATTTTATATGTAGGAAATTTTCAAATAATATTTTATTTTACTGTATACCCTGTAAAATAGTCGAGAAAGAAATAAAGAATAAGTGTTCTTAGCAAAAGGGCAGAAATTGTTGTTCTAATTATTACAAAAGTGCTGAGAGTGAAAAGTATAATAACTTTGTGTTTTGGCATTTTGGCTTACAGGTAGCCTTGGTTCCAGGGAGTGCATTTGGAGATGATACTTGCATCCGCATCTCTTATGCAGAATCCCTTACTACCCTACAGGCAGCTGTAGAAAGAATTAAGAAAGCACTCATCCCTCTAAGCTCTGCTGCACTTGTTTAATATCGATGTTTCGTGTAACTGCTGTATTTTATTTTTATTTTAATGCTGGCAATGTCTAATCTGTCTGAAAATAATCGGCTCTGGCTAGTTTTCCACTAATAAAATAAGCAACTGTCTTATTAATGGTTTAAAGTTATAACCACTAAATTTTTGGCCCTTTTATTTGTGTTACATAAAAGGAATCTCTCAATTTATCAATCGGATCAGAATTAAAAATGGGCTTCGTATCAGCACTGTCAATATATTATTGTAGAAATTAATGTAGAAATTTTAGTTGGTTTTTGAGATAAATAAATTGTTTGTAATTTCAGTTATCTATTTGATAATAGATGAAATATATAATAATAATAATAATAATGATATATAAGTTGTTTTATAATAATAATAAATTATAATCGATTATTGTGATAATCTATAAACAATAACCTTAAAAGCAGGGAAGAGGATCCAAATGAACAGTGCTGTTATAAACTAGTTTTTAGACTCTGGATAAATATATAATTTTATTAAGCATTGCTCATTTGGTTGGAAATTTTAAGTTACCACTTCTTTTCTTCATTGACGTTATACTGGAAGGTTAGCATATTAACAGCAGGCCTTTTCATTGAGTTTTTTGAGTAAAATCGTTAGTTAATTATTGCAGGGGAAAGGATAACTTGACATGCAAAATCAGTTCTTTTACAAATTTTTTAAAATATAATATATAGACACCCAATAAAAATAGTTAAAGAGACCCATTAAATTTTAGCATTGAATTGTCAAACCGTGTGAATGAATAATATAAGAATTATTCTCATTAATCGAAATTTGATAATTTAGAAAGAAATGAAGTTATGTTTCATATTTTTTCGTGGTTGAGTAAAAAATTTAGGTAAAATGAGTCTAAGAAAATAATTAAAGTAGTGAAAATACAATGTTTCAAAAATACTTACGGAAATGTTTATATATTAGCTAATAATAAAATATTTAAACCCATTTCTTAGTGATTATGAAACTGGACAACCTCCTAAAATGTATTATTTGTATTTCAGATTTATCTTGTTAAAATGAGAATTTGTTTTTTGATTTCATTTTTAGAACGCAAAAAATCTATTCCAAATTTCCTTTTCGAAATGTATTTTTTAGTTATGGAATTTCAGTTTTGGAATCAAGGACAGTCCTAGAATTTTAGAAAGTTATTGGGTGCAAGTTTAAAATGATTAGGTGTAGGAAGCAATTGTACAATGCAATAGAGCCTTGAGTTGGGCCTCGTATATTAAAGCCCAGGAATATTGGATGAAATAGAAACTGAATTTTGTTTAAGGGTACTGAGGGACCACACTTAGGATCCCAAGCATATAATATATTTGGAAAAGCAAAGGTGGTAATGAAGTCCAAGAAACGGCTTGACCTGCCCCAGAACCACAAGTTTTGTAATATGTAAGGTTAAGGTCTGATTAGAAGTTTCCTGTTGGAAAGGCAATGCAACACATTCAAAAATAGAAGGAAGGTTAGAAGAAAGGGCAATCTTAACTCTACCTCTTCAATATTCTCATCAACACCAAAGTTAAACATTCTCAAGAAGCTAAGGAGCTCCTTCCTCTTCCTGCAATCTTGCATAGTGACTTCAACCTGGAGACAATCAACCTTCACACACAACAATTGGGTTTCCTTTACATGCACTTTTCTGTCCCAAAATACCACCTTTCAAACCTTAGCTTCATCTATATATAGTAAAACACATGAAAGAATCTATAGGAAAGGGAAAAATAACACAAAAGCCTTCTCATCATGGATTTCTCTTATTCATGCAACGAGCACGCCCCCGAGATTGTTTTCTTTGATTTGGAAACTACAGTGCCCAAAAGAGGTGGAGAACGTTTCTGGGTGCTGGAGTTTGGTGCTATTGTAGTTACTCCTCACAAACTCAACGAGGTTGAGAGCTACACCACCCTCATAAAACCCAAAGATCTGTCTGTGGTCTCAGTGAAATCTAGCAGAAGTGATGGAATAACTCGTAAAGCTGTTGAAAATGCACCATCTTTCGAGGATGTTGCAGACAGAATATTCAGTATCTTAAATGGAAGGGTGTGGGCCGGGCATAACATCCAGAGATTTGACTGTGTCCGAATCAAAGAGGCCTTTGATGGTATCAATAGGCCAGCACCTTTACCTGTTGGAATCATTGATTCTTTGGGGGTCCTAACTGAGAAGTTTGGAAGAAGAGCCGGTAATATGAAGGTATATATAGCAGCTAGTGATTAATTCTTCACACAACAAACACAATCCTCGTAATTATTTCAAGTTCTTATTCACTATTATTTATGAGCAGATGGCATCACTAGCTTCTTATTTTGGTCTGGGCCAACAAAAGCACAGGTACACATTTTTAACTCTAGTACTAATAATGGTTATTTGTACCAACTTCAGCATCATATACAAGACTTCAATTTTAATACATTAACTAATTAGATGACTTACTATCAAAGCTAACAATTTTTGTATGCAGGAGCCTAGATGATGTTCGCATGAACTTGGAGGTGGTTAAGCACTGTGCAACGGTGTTGTTTCTGGTGTGCAATGAATCTCCATTTTCAATTCTACTTGGTTACCTTTGAAAGCAAATATTCGAGCTATTAGCATGATTCTCACACGTTTGTTATGGCTTATGGGTGATGCTAGGAATCTAGTCTACCAAACATATTTGAAAGCAAATGGTATGAATCTCCCAGCATTATGACGCGAAGCAGAAGCAATGGGAAATCACCCTGCAAGGAAGAGACTAGTAGAAAGTCTCCCCCTACTACATTAGGGTATCAGAGGACTGTCCCCTATGCTAGGGGAAGTTTGGGAAAGGTTTTATTTTATACATTCTTGGCATAGTGCTTATTTGATTTTCAAGTGCATGTTTTTAGTATATATATAACCTCAGATATTTGTACCCTTTAACAATGACAGTGGAATTTCTTTAAACGTAGGTGACCGAAAGAGTGAAGGGCTTGTTGTATAAAGCACAAGGGCAACCACCACTTCAACAACTTCTCAAGCATTCTCATTCATTACTAAGGTGAAGAAAGTGGCATCATGGAAGACAAAAAGGCCTCACGTTTTGGTTTAGTTGAGTTGGCATATATTGAAAGGAAGCTGTGCATGAACAAGATGCCAGAGTGTTTTTCAGGATTCTGAACAAACCAAGTGGCATCACTAATTCATTTGTGTAGAGTTCAATTAATTGTTTGATTTGTGTATAATTCAGTTATTCTGATTCATATGTAAAGCATATTTCTTAATTCAAAGATGATAATTAACAACACAATATCTGTAAATGAAATCAAAATGAATATTGACATCAATATTTTCCAACAATGAGTTTCGGATTCAAGCTTAACCGGTCCATTGAATCGCAAGTACACGTTGATTAAAAGTTTGTTATTGGGAGGAAAGTAAACCATAGTCATATGTTCGATTGTCTCCAAATTTTTGTAAAATACATAATGGAGAGTTGGATTTTTTTTATTTTTTTTGAATTTGAGAAGTAATGACATTATCAAGCTTTTGACTAAAAGTAAAAACAAATAAAAATTATACTTATGATTCAAACAAAACTATTATAAAAAATGAAACAATGAATAAGACTATCTTACAAAAATTCTGTTTCATTGTTCCTAAGTTTGTGTCATGATAAACATTTATCCATTTGATGACTTAGTTCCATCAGAATTCTTTGTGGTCTTTTGATCCATTGTTTTAAAAGAAAAGTACCTCAAAACTTGCACTTAAATTTGAATGGAATTTTATAAGATCTATGCTCTATATAACATGAAAGACAAAGTGTTAATAGTCACAAGTTATGCACTTTGGTTATCCGCGAGTCCATTTTTTAAATAGATACAAGTTGCGGTGCACACATTAGCATTATCACAGGTTAAAGCATCACCTATTAAGACCTGCAATGAAAAGAGTGAAATTAGAATAAGAAATAATAATCAAACCAATTGTTTACAGTGGAGAATTAGCTTGTAGAATGCAGCAGAGTGGCGAAAGATTAAAGACGAAGTGACAGAAGATTGACAGCAGAGTCGTAGCTGAATGATGCAGAATCAGAATGTAATAAAGTACAACCCAATCATAATAAATAAAAAATAATAAAAGATTATAGAAAAAACTAAGTTAATGAATAGTTGAAATCGCGAGCAGTTGTTGATGTGTGCTTGTGTCGCAGTAGCTGATGTGCTTATGTTGCAGTGATTGATGGGGGGATGTGTCGTGGAAGCAAATTTTTAGAAAATTGTCACAAATCCACATAAATTTACTTTTAAAGCTTAGTAAAAAAATGTCGTGTAGGACGAAATGTTTAGTTTTAAAATTTAATACAAAAATATTGTAAATATGTGTAGTGCATACGTTTTCGTAATTTATTTTTAAAAATTAATAAAAGAAATTTATAAATATTTTGCAGATATAAATATTGAGGAGGCTTTATAAATATAAATAGTGGTTTTCAAGTTTATTTATGAAATCTAATAGGAAGCTTTTAAATTGTGTCTTTTCAATTTATATAAAATGTTTATATATTTTTTTTTATTTTTTTTCATAAACGTATATTTTTCTTGCAGTGCACTTCTTTTCTTTTGGACTTTTTTAAGTAAACAATATGATCACACTCGTTGAATTTTCTAGAAGTATTTTAAGTTGATATCGTTACTAATGCTTTGTTTGAATAAGTGTATTTAATGTTGGTATGCATTTGAGGATCGAAAACCGTATGGTATTGTTCATGCTTAGTTTGATGGATTGACACTAGTTTTGGAGGGAAAAAATGAGAGGAGAGTGAAAGATGGACTCTCCTAAATCCTGAAAAAATTTATAAAAACTTTGTTATGAATAGATCAATGACTAATATGTCTCTAAATCTTCACTAACATGAGAATGATTAGACCATTCATTCATAATTCATATTTCTTTCATAATCGATTATGGACCTCTTCATAATCAATTATCATAATTGATTGTTACCAAGAATAAAAATAGAGCATATGTTACCATTGTGTACCTGATATAAGAAATGTATATTTTAAGTTTACAATTGAAAATGTATTCACTCCATTGAAACAATACGTTTAATATTGAAACAATACGTTTAATATTTGTTACTGAATGTTGTATTTGTGTTGCATGGTGCATGGATTTGAAGCACTCGAGACAATGTTGGTATGAAACTAAGGGGTATAATTGTTTACATTTGACTTCATGATACCCCATAATATAACTGGTTATGTGTTTTCTTATAATTGATTAGCATGTGGATCTTAATGAATTGTGCTTGAAGATAATCGATTCGATCAAGAGTTCTATTTTGTATCAAATCATATTGTAATTACAATAATCAATGGTCACAGTGTTCTTAATTTGATGAGAATTAACAAATTTCAGACAATAATAATAAAATAAATATAAATACTTTTAATTATAAACATTATTTTTTATTTCAATTTAAATCTTTCAAAATTTTATGTCCGAAATATTTTCAACAATCAATTAATAATTATCTTTATTTTATTTAAAATCCTTCCAAATTTCAAGACAATGGTATATTGGTAAATTAAAAAATAACAATTAATTTTTTACCTTTCAATCACATCAATTATATCATTTACAATCTTTTCACTTAAATGTGTTGACTCTCCATTTTCCTACATCTAAACAATAAACACAATAGTTCCCTTTTTTTTCCTTTCTACTTCTATCCTCATTGGATAAATAATTCTTAACTGGATAAAGAGTGATAGAGAATATATATATATTCCAACGTCAATGTTGGTTAGGTTGTTGGATTATATGAAATTTAATGAAGAAGCGTGGTTTGAGCAGGGAACCATTTTCATTTAAAAATATAGAAACTATAAATTTAGGTCATTTTATGGATAATCAATAATAATAGAGCATTTTTTATTTTCACCTTGGAGAGATTGTTATAGTCTGAATAGGTTAAAATTATACTTGTGAGCTTCTCAACTGTATTGGGCCATAAAAATATAACGTTAGTACCCAATATCCTCCTTAACAGAGGAATGTTTCTTCGTACACTTCCATATATTCTTCTATCACCTCCATAAATTTTCATATATCCAAAGATACCTTTTTATAATATTTCGGATTATGTAACCTAAAAGTTTTTTTTTAAATTTGTAATTAGTTTCCGAATTACATAATTTAAAAGTTTTTTTTCATATGCATGATTAGTTTCTAGATTATGTAATTCAAAAGTCTTTTTTAGTTTTTGAATTACATAATCCAAAAACTACTCTATGAGGGTGGCACGAAAAAGATAAAAAAATATTTTTCATGTTGTATATAGGGATGGTAGAAAAACACATGGAAGTCCAAGAAGAAACATTCTTAATATAGTAGATTATCCCGGATAATGGGCAAGTTGGATTTTCTTTACTTAGGCAGAAAATAATTGGTTTGAATTTCTTCAAACACACGTTAAATGATAATTTTATCTTTTTTATTGATATTTTTATTCCTTTTTTTATTCTAAAATTTAAAATTCTAAAATTCAGAATACAACTTTGTATTATGAATTATAGATTTAAAAATTATTTTTTGGATTCAAAAATACATTTTGAACTTTAGAATTTGAAATTAAAAATTGCATTTCAAATTTTAGAGTTTGAAATTTATTTTTTAGTGTATTTTGAATTTTAGGGTTCACAATATACTTTTTGAATTCAGAAAATACCTTTTAAATTGTAAAATTTGAGATACAATTTTTAATTTCAAATTTTAAAGTTGATAATGAATTTTTTGAATTTAAAAATACTTTCTAAACTCTATGTAAGAGGATAAACCCATCATGTAACATATTTGAGTGCTCCGTATGTTTTCTTGCTCAATATTATGTTTGAATTGGGATGAAAATGTAAATAAAAGGAAAAAATAATTTAAAGTGAGATTATTTAAATAGAAAACATGTGAATAAATTTGAATAGAAAATATCATAAAAAATTGTAACAGATTAAATTGGAATAATTGAAAAAAATATAAAAATTATGTTATATTAAAAATTGCCAATGTGTCTTTGGGTAATTTTTTTTCCGTTCACCTATGACTTAAAATACACACATTTATTGAAAAAATAAATTAATAAATATACTTTAATTTATTTACTTTCCTCTCATCTCCACATACATCAAAATTCCCAGCCACTCAACCGAGCAACATTAAAAACCCAATCCAAAGCGTACATGTAATTTATTATTATTTGTCATCTGAAGTACTATATTCTTTAAATAACGCGAGTAATAAAAAAAAATTATTATGTTAAAATGATTGTTCGTCAAAAGAATTAAAATATTATAAATCTATTCAACTATTTAATTAATATATCGATAAATAAATTATAGCTGAAAAATGGAAACTTTTCTTAAAAAACTGTGCTAAAAACATACAAACACAAAACTTTTTAAAATTTAATTACAGAAACGGTTTGTAAAGCAGGTCAAAATTCGGTTCTTGATAACTGAATACGAACCCTTTTTAAAATATTTAATAAATAAAAAATGAATAAAGATAATATTATTTTTATAATTATATTTTTTAATTAGTTTTCAAAAGTATTGTAATTTTTAGTTCAATGACCTAAATATATTTTTAAAATTTAAAATTTCAATATTCTTTTTAATTATAGATAACAATTAATCATGTATGATAGAAATTAATTTCATATTCAATTTTTTTTATAATTTTTTTAACATTAAAATTAAATAGTAATTACTTTGACTCGTCATTTAGTATTAAATCTTAAAATATTGTTTTGTTTATCTCCTTGGCCTCTTTAGTTTTTACTACAAATATTTTTTTTTAGAAAAAATTTTCATGTTAGTTATTTTTATGCTATTTGTTCACAACTCCATAACAACAATTATTTATCATCACATAAAAAAATATTATTAAAAAAAAAATCATTTTCTTCTCTCTTCCTTTCTTATGTTTTTCACTTTTTCAATCCCTCGTAATTTATTTCAATTTTTTTATTTCTCTTTTAAGTTTTCATACCTTTAGATAACCATTCTCTATCATCCTAACTGATCTCTCTAATAATATTATTTTGCAACAGACATTATTAACTTGTTTCTTCTTTATTAACTCCTTAGATAGATAGGTATATTCCTCATTTTTTTTTCAATACTCCTTATTATTATCTTTTATATATTTTCACTTCTTTCTTGTTGGGTTTCCCTGACTATTTTATAAAAAAATATAGTTCTATCAAGAATTGATTGTTGTGGGATGCAAAGTACGCATGCCCCATCCCAATGTTGTTCCTACTTTTACTCCTCTAAATTAAATATTTTTTTAGTTTATAAATATAAAAAATATTATTTTTAGTCCATATGTATTAATAACATTAAATTTCTTGGTGAGGTAACTAGTTCCATACATGTGTAAATATATTCTAACTTCATAAAACTTGGATCAAGTGTAGTATGTCATTCAATAGGTTCCATTTATCTACCATTGCATGCATAAGTTTTAATTGACAAACTAATCTAAATTTGTCGTCAAATGCATAAATGATGTGTGTCGTATAACAATATTTTGGAAAGTCTCCACACTTTTCTATCATTATTAATATTAATATGATAAGATCATCATTATATCACAAATAATATTGGATAAATAAATGAGACCGATTAATCAAAGTAATTAGACAAATTTATATTTTCATTTTATAATGGTATCTTATATATTTCTTAATCATTATTACATATATGACGTGAAATAAATTATTTATAAAAAAAAAATCCTCATGATTAAATTTGATTATGTGTATTTCAAATTTACATGTAAAGTAATGAAAGATGCATAATCATAAAAATTACACATTTCTATCTCACTTTAATAGATGAACAATAACAGTTAAGACTGTTGGGCAAGAAAAAACAAAATTTTACTAAAGTGTGAAAATCAAAACATTAAAATACGGAAACTCAACAAAATTTTGCACTCTAAACTTTATTTAAGAGTTGTGAAGTTGAATATATATATATATATATATATATATATATATATACATATATAAAAAATTTAATTAATTAATTAAAATTTATTCTTTTACTTTTTATTTTTATTTAAAATAGAATTATAATTTAAATATAAAAAATATAATTAAAGATTATAAAAAACTAATTCTTATAAAATAACATAATTAATCATATTATATATAATAAATTATAAACATTAATTATAATAATAAATATACTTTTTATTAATTACAAGTTATTAAGTTAATGTGAGGCTGCAGTTGTATTTATTTAGTTTGCAATTTGTGTTTCAAACCTCCATTTTTAAAATCCTATTTCTTTCCCTTTCCTTATCGAAGGAAAGCATAAAAGTTGATGTCAGGGTGATACGAGGTGAAAGAGATTTATGGTTGCTACTTTCTACGACATTATTATTTTAAATATGCAGCAAGATTCGGTAGCAGAGAAGCAGTTATTAGAGGGAATTAAAAAGTGAAAAGAAATTAATGATGCAGGCAATGAGCCCTGAACCCCTAATTAAATGCTGTACTTAAAAATCCCATAAATTCCTGGGCATTCACGTGACCACATCACTTCCTACCACTACTCTGTTTCGGAGATTTCATCAGAGGGATGCATTTCTCTTTCACTCCTCCTCCTCCCTTCACCACCCTCTTCTCCTCTTCCACCACCACCTTCGCCTCCTTCACCTCCTCCATCCCCAGCCTACTCCTCCTGCACATAACAACAACCAAACTAATTAATCAAAATTAAACAAAACTTAAGCAAACTCAAAATCAAACCAAACCAAACCTTTCTTCGTTGTAGGAATTGGACTTCTTCAGCACAGGCTCCCCCTGGAACGCCACCCTGTTCGCTTTCATTGACTCTACCAAGCTCCCACTGAAGTACTCCTTCTCTTCTGCCTGCAAATTCCCCAACATCCTCGGATTCTCCGACACGCAATTCACCATCTCGCTATCACCCTCTTCCCAAAACAAACTCTTCTTCTCCCTCTCCCTCTCTTTGGTCCCCACATCGCTCAGCCGAGGCCCCTGCTTCCCCTTCAACTCCGTCCCCGCGCTCCCACACGCTATCAGTTGCAGCAGAACGGAGTAGCGGCTCGACACCGACCCATCCCCCTCCACCCTCCGCTTCACCTTCTCACTCCGCGCGTCACCCTCACCGCCTGCCAGATTCTTATCATTATTATCGGTCGCCGTTGTCGCACCAGCTACCTTCGTCGTCGCGTTGCCGTTGTTATTCTCCTCTTCATAAACCAGTTCTTCCGTGGACACCCCTCTGGAGCAACGCGAGTGTGGGGTAGTGGTGGAACTCGTGTAGCTTGTTTTCTCCCCCTCCTCGTAATCCTCGTACTCCTCACGCTCCTTCTGCGGCGGCTTGTTGCACACACCCAACGCCTTGCTCCTTGAATCGTAATTGTAGTTGTAATTCCCCTCTCCCTGCTGATGGATTCCCTGTTTGTTGCTCACATTAAACCTCTCTGAACCGTGAAACAATCCAAAATCAAAAGTGTTATAATCAATCTTCAACCCAACCAACGAAAGTAAAAGAATGAAAAATTAAAAAAGAGATTGTTAACTACCAGAGCATCCTTCCACCAGTTCAGATCCTTTGAGCACGTATTCGCCTCCTTCTGCGGGATGTATTACATCCTTCAGACCCAAGTCGTACCACACATAACCGCTCTTGTAGTTTCTGAGTTTGCCAAATTAAAAACCAACCTTTTTAAATTGGAACGTGTGTTTGTAGAACATGAATCAAATCGATTTAGTACACAAGGCTAACTACCTTTTACTAGACCATGAATATTGCAGAGGCATGCCAGTCCCACGGAGAGCCATGAGCCGGTCGAAGACATCTTCAGAAAATGAAACCATATAAGAAAACGAAGAATGATATAAGAAAAAGAAAGGTGAAGGAGGAAGCTTTCCTTTTTTGTGTTGATATATGCTCGTACCTTTTAAACGGAGAGGTTGATTGGGCAAAAGGGTGAGCTCCATGAAATGGGGGTGCTCCAAAAGGCCGTTTCGGGAGAGATAGTACACTACTTGAACTTTTCTAGAGGGTTTCACTTTATGCTTCAACCTGCATATTTTGGCGCGGTCTGGGCTCGTCTCCCTGTTTCCTCTTTGTGAACGAACACTATTCACATCCATGCTCCAACCAATTAAACCTCTTTTCTTGTTTCTGATAACGGTGGCTAGCGGAGGAATGAGCAGGCCCCAGAATGGTATTTATGCTCGCACCACAACGAAACTCCACCAGAAAAGGACCAGGGAAAGAGAGTGAGTCGGAGTGCGTAATTAATGTTGCATTGCATGGATAAGAAACCCGTTTACAAAGTTCGTACCATTTTTTAATAATACCACAATTATAATGCCACCTCCAATTTCTTTTATTCACTCAAAATTTTGAATTACCATTTAAGAAAAAGTAGTTTGTAAATGAGAGAGAAAAATGATATTAGGATGGGAGTGGTAGGGTAGGGATGGGATTTATTTAATATTAGTTTAGATGTATATGAAAGCATGAGGGATGAGGCAGTGTATATAGTGCATAGAGCTTAAAAAAAGCGTGAAATCAGGATGGTACATGTGGTTGCAGAGAAAGATTCCCTTAAAAAAGGAGCGTTAAATGGAAAGAAAGAAAGACACAATGGGAGAAGGAGGAGTGGGTGAAAAGAAAGCAAAAGAGAAGAGAAGGGAAAAGGTGAAGGACAAGGTGATGGTCTCAATCAGCTTCCCATAATAAATGAATTTAATTTTGACTTTACCCTCTCTCTCTCTCTCTGTTCCTGATTTGAGACAACAGTCACCTTTGCCAGACATGGCTTAGTAAGGACAACTTTTTCCCATTTTCACTTCACATCGTTGACGCATTTTTACTTTTATCACTTTCCATTCCTCACCCTCCTCTAGGGAGGGGACAGGACAGGTAAGACAACAAAAATACCACAATTTCTAACAATTAAATATCTTCTCTCTTTTTTACTTTCTCATTAACCTAACAAAACATCCACATAACACAATTCTTATACAAATTATGAATTCTCTTATTCTATCACTTTCTTACACCATTGCTTCTTTAGGATAACCATTCACAGATATCTCATATATGTTTCATAATATATAAATCACTATAAATTTTATTTTATAAATAATTGTATAATTTTAAATTGATACTAATAAAATATCCCTAACAAGTCCCATTCTCTCAACTTTCTGCACTTCTTGTTAAAATGTGTATAAAAACATGATTTCGAAAACGAAACAGAAGAAAAACTGCTCGACTTGCCTCTGTACTTTCAAAACCAAACTTCCCTTTCTTCGTTTTTTTTCAACGCTTCCAGTCGTATAAACTCTTTGCACAGCTTTACATGCGATTTTTGGGAGAAAGCTTTTTGCTAGGGAATGATGGTCTCGACGCTTTTCCAATTTCTGGGTTCATGATTATTAAAAAGTAAGGAATCATGGAACTGATGAGTACGTGAAATGATTTTTAACTAATACAACTTTATACCATAATCATTAGACTTAATTATATTAGTATACCCATTTTTTATTATTATTATTATTAGGGGTCGAATGATCACAAATCATGTTCAAAAGAATTAAATTTAAACATATTAATTAAAACATGTATTTAGAATAATTAAATTATCGTAATATTAATTACATTCAAATATTTATTTAAATGTTAAAAAATATTTTAGTACATTTTCAATCGATAGTAAAAACTCAAATATTAAAAAAAAATCAGTTATTTAACTAATAAAATAAAGAAAATAATTTTTTGTTTGATTTTGGAAGAAAAATAAAAATATTATTTTAAGAACACCATTGTCAGTCTATTAATAAAATCCACGATCCTTTAGACAAAGAGAATTTCATAATATAGTTTTCGCATACTCACTAATCAATTTTACTGTTTAAAGAAATCGTATTTTTTTCATCAATATTTGTGATTTAATAAAAAATTATATAAAAAGCTAACATCTCTATCAATAAATGGTTGTTTTTATCATGAATTCAATAATATAGCATGACAATAGAGAACATATCTTCTATGTGTCACATAAACAATAATATAATAAAGTTGATAAAGAAAAGGTTCACGCCGTAATTTTTAGAATTAATTTCTGAAACCTTTTAAAACAAAGAATAGATAAATATTTTTTTAAAGGCTGAAAATGACAATTTCGTGAAGTTAAGGAATTAAAGAAAGGTTTAAATCTATACTGTATAATGTGTTTAGTAATTAAGTACCACAAAACAATAATATTTCAAAACAATTCTGAACTAAGGTGAAAATTTTAAAGATACAGATATTGTAGGAAGTGTAAAAAATAAAAGGGTATACGTAATTTGCTGAATTATCATTATTATAGTAATGATTATGATGATATTATTAAAATACTTTTTTATCTCTGTGACAACATTTGATAATATCTTTCTTAAATGAGACAGTCTTGCACATTTGGAGCATTACTTATATTGTTGCGAAGAATGTTTTAAAATGATCGATTAAAAGTAAATAACAACAATAGATTTGACTTGTCAACTTTTTGAACTCGTTGAGCTTCAAAGTTTTCATAGATGACCACTCATTGTGAAAAGTTTTCTACACTTCTGCAAATGTAATATGAATATCTTATCTTTTATTGTGTATGACTAGAATAGGGAATGCCTATTTTTTCTCTCTCTCTTTCTGCTCCATTATTGCATGATACATAGCTTCAATTTTTTCTACTTGTGTATTTCCTTCTCTAAAGAAATGTCTTATCCATTATTTTTCTTACGTGTCAACTATTTTCTTACGTTAATCTCTTTTGATAAGAGGAAGGTTCTTCAATGGTGTAAGTTATTTGACTTAGCTTGTTTCAATTCTTTGGTGTTCATGGAGTTCATTGTCTCATGTTAATGCAACATAAAGTCAGAAGCTTGAGGAAACCATGCTTAAAAAAGTGTCTTTGTCAATTCAAATTAAGCAATAAATAACCATTTATTTAAACACTTCATGCAACAAAAATATTCTAATGGTTTATTTGTTTGAAACTTACACTTTGTTTAGTTGAGTTAAACTAAAAGGAGAGAAGATAAATAATTTAATATTATATTCCTTCCTTTTGTTTGGTTCACATGTAAATCAGTTGAAAGAAACATTTTGGTGGCACCCATCATAAATTTGGTTCCTTTCAAATTAGAAAAAAAAAAGTAAACAACATCATTATAAAATGATGAGTAAAATGACACTCTCTTTCTATCTGAATTATTTTTTAAGGATGTTTATACCATTTAAGTATATATTTTACCCATTTCAAATATTTTTCTTTAATTTTCTTACCAACCAAATAATCCAAAATATTTCCATTTTTCTCTCCTTCTCTTTTCTTTGATCGTACTTTCCTTTTTAAATAAAGCAAATATATGGGATTTTAATGTCTTGTACCTGACATTTAGTTTCATTGTCAGTCTTTCCCTAAATTTTTATTCAAAATTTTCAAAAATTCAACATAAACAGTTATTAGAGATTTTCACAAATTCAAAACCAATAAATATATTTTCATTAATGGAATCATTTAAATTATTGTAAATTTCTTTTACTTAAAACTTACAAATGGAAACATATTTTGTTTTAAAAAAAAATCTTAAATTCTCTCAAACCCTAATTACATGTTTTCAGCAAATTCTTTTAAACGCTCACTAATTTATTAACTTGAAAATTTTGTAAATATTAAATATATTTAATTTTCAAAACTAAATATATAATTGACTAAAAAAGCTTGAAGACAACAAATAAATCTAATCCAAAGTAAACAAATTGTGCAATATTATATAAGATTGACATAATTCATATTTTATTATTATTTTAGGTTTTTCAATGATGATACTGATACGGATTATTTGTTATTTGAAATGATAATTAATATCATTACTTTTTGAGTACATATAATATAGATATTTCTTTCTTAATATAGTTTATTTAATGATGATGTCACCATGAATCCAATATAGATATCAACTATTTTTTTAATTTATAAAATGATATTTAATTTAGTCAAATAACAACTAATTATTTTGATTTTTAAAGTGAAAAAAAAAAATTGGAGTCTTTAATATCTTGATGATTTTTTAATTGAATAACTAATAAAAATAAGTTTAACTTGAGGTACTTCAAATTAGTGAAATGGGCATTTGTGTTCCATTGCAACATTGTTGAACATATTTATTACACGTTCTACAATTAGAAAAATGTTAAAAAAATCTTAAAACATGTTAGTTTAAAATGGAAATTCTTATTTGATTGTAAATGAAACGGACACAATGCAAAAACACAAATTGAATCGACCTACAACATTCACTACTAACATCTACAACACATTGGGATTACTTATTGCATAGATTCTTCTCGTTCCTCGAGACTAGTTGCAGCTTCGCAGTTGCAAACAGTTTAGCCAAAATACGGCGAAGCAGACGAAGCAACTGCCAAAATCATCCTTGCATCTCGTGACATTGATAAGGAAAAAGAACCAAAAACAACTATGTTTCGTATTTTTTTCAAATGGAAAACCCTAATAAAATGTGAATTAGACAGTAATTTATAAGGTAGTGTATGAGGTTATGTTTGAGTTGACCGATCTAAAAAGAAAAAAGGTGAAAAGGACAAGGAACTAATAGCATGATTGTTTTGTGTTACGTGCGTGGTACAGTGGAGAGGTTGGGATGGTCTGGTTGCATTAATAAATGGATGATGACGATGAAAAGTGAAACATAATGCAGAGAGTTTCAGAGAGGTTGGGTCAGGTAGAAAGAGATAGTTGATATGTATTGCATGTTGGATCTTGGAAGCTCCTATGGCTGTTCCTGTGACTCTGTTGGATTGCATTGGATCCATGCATGCATGATGTATACACAGCTTCCGCTACAGCACGTGAAACAGTTCTCGTCAGAAGAAAAAAACCCTTTTCTGCCTCTTTGCTTCGTCTACTCTGTAGATCTTGCCCCCACCACTTTCAAATTCTAACTACATTTCTACATCTATCACTATATATATTTCCTTCACTCAAATAACATATGCTTCTATCACCCACATTTTCTAAAACAAAATTCATCTTATTGCTGATATCAATTAGGATTGTCAAATTCAACTAACTCAACTAATGAGTCATTCATTTAAATATTTCAATTCAATGCAGGGTAAGTTTGTACTTCTATTCAATAATTCAATTTATATTTTAATTAAATAACTTAATTTAATATTTTATTATTATATAAGTAGTTAAGTGAATGGAAGGGAAAAAGTGAGGTGTCAAAGTAACTTTACTCAGTTTTTAATCCACTTTAACTCATAACTTAACGAGTGAATTGACTAAGTTAAACATGCTTTATTAGTTAGATTTTTTTGACCCGTTTACTTATTTCAGTACAATAAAAATTCATTTATCATGAGTTCGAACACGTATTTATTGTCATTTAAAAATATTGTTAAGTTGAAAATTAAAGATTCAAAATTATGAAAATGGATTTAATCAACTCAAATAGAGAACCAGTCAAATCATTTAATATATTAAAAATTATTTTTTTCAACTTAAATTTATATAGTAAGTCTATTGGTTCACACATTTAAACCGATTTTGGCATCTAATACTAAGAAGCTTGTAATACTTTAAGCAGGTCAATGGTTTTGAAACGCAGTTCCAAACAAATGGTGTGTTTTGTTACTTAGGCTTAGCTTTGGTTAGGTTTTGTGATGCTCTATGGTCGGCCTTGTGTTTTTCATTTTTGGGTTTCTTTTTTCTGGTTGGCCCATTCACCGCAACACCAAATGTGGTCAATTACTTTCTGCACCCAAAGAGTTGTAAACTGCACCCGATACTAATTACATAAATTGACAAAAAATTCCTTAAACAAGAAGGGAGTGCGGATCAAAATACATTCCGGAATATTTTTCTTTAATACGTTTCTAGATTTGAATTTTAAAATCACTTTTCTGAATTTTAGAATTTTTTTCTAGAATATATTTTCAGATTTTGTTTTTCATAATTTCTTTTTCAAAATATATTTCAGAATATAACTTTTTCAGAATGAGAATTTGATTTTTCAATTCTATTTCAAAATTTCATTTTTAAAATACAAAAATATATTCTAAATTTTTTTAATATTTTAAATTTTCAATTCTAGATCAAAAAATAATTTTAGAGATTTAAAAGTGTATAGAGTGCAAGTGACAATTCATTAGGTGCAGGAAGTATTAGCCTCAAATGTATGACAACGTAGTATTGTTTGACGGGAGTTTGAATACGCCAAGGCCCAAACAATAACTAGCATTTAGTAAAACAAGAACGGAACAATCTAAAGAAAAGAAATACCGACAAAACACCCCATTTTCTACTCAACACCTATTCAACACCAACAAAATAATTTTTTATCTTAAAATATAAAATAATTTCCGATGAATGAACTGAAAAATTAAAATATTATCTTTTATTAGGTGGTAGAAGGATGTAGGAAAATTGACAGATGTATATAAGTGGGTACAAACCTTACCTCATTGAGCCGATTTTATGAGGTTGAGTTAGGCTTAAAGTCCACTTCGTAATATGGTATCAGAGTCATTTCGAGCTTATCCTAGTGAGTATTTGTTGGGTTTATCAGGTCACCCGCTATCGGACTATTATCGGACCACCCATAATATATATCTCCATGTACGAGTTGGTAGTCTCGGCATGAGGGGGTCCACAATCAACTAGAGATTAGAGTCTTTTATAGTATATAAGTAGGTGCAAACCTTACCTCAATGAGCCGATTTTTTGAGATTGAGTTAGGCTTAAAGTCCACTTCTTAACAATGTAGATGTAAAATTTTCCAAAAATATATCAGAAAATAAGGGAAGAAGAAAAAGGACTAAAATTTGTTCGATTATTACATGTTAAGTATCTGGATTGATTTTAGATTCCTAACATTACGTAAGCACGTCTCTAGTAATTAATTAGTTTTCCAAATTCTGGTTTGCTTAGTTTTGAAAATTAAGAAGAAAAGAAAGAAGGGAAAATACAGAGTTAGTGGTCTAACGTTGAGATTGGTTAGTTAATTTGTGAGTATTGAATAGTCTTGATGGTTCCACACCTAATGCGGGTGGTGAACTCTTGTATGAAGACTTCCATCATGACCACGTCACCAACACAAAAGTTATTAGCAACTTTCATTTGTTCAAATACTACATCACCTCTTGTTGACTCTTTGCTAACCTTTTAACACCCTATGTGACGTATTGTGTCGGTGAGAGAGATTGAAAATTATGGTAAGTAACAAGTACTTTTCCAAGCCTATATTTCTTCTTTAATTCATTCCAAAGCAATATATTCAACCACATTTTAACTGCTATTCTTGGATCTGCAATTTACGTTCAACCCAACACTTTTAAATCTATGACTCTCACTGTGTGCCCATTTCACATTAATACGTCTTTCTATATTTGCTTTTATAACACACATGTATCACATTAATGCATCTTTTATTGTATATTAAAACCACTTAGCTAGCTCTATATTTAAGTTTGAAAATATATCAGATCACTGTCAAATTGCCTTTCTTAAAATTATATGTATATACATCTTCTACTATGATTCAACAACTTTTTCAACATAAAATAGCCGTGCATTAGTAAGGTTGTAATTCAAGTTACTTAAAGAGAATGAGCAACGTATCATGTTAACAAACCACTTATTGGGCAAAAAATAGTATGAATTTATGGAGGGTGTGTGTTTGTTTCAATTTTAATTTTTGACATGATTGAGCCAACAACAGTTGCATGAAGCATCACTTGCAATGTGGGAAGATAAAGTAAGAGGGGTTGAGAGTTAAGAAAATTCTCTGTTGAATCAATGCCTCTACTCTACTCTATAGGGATTGCAAGTTTTAAGCCAAACAAACTCAATCATTATAGTCTTTTCATGCACCAATAGTCATTCAACTTTTTCAACAAACATTTTTGGCCGCTTCTTCTGTGCGGTAGGATTTTGGATCACTTTTATGGCAACTACAAACCCAAAATTAGAAAAAAAAAAAAATAATAATGTACCGGTACGACCGGACGACTCGAGTCAGCCAGCACTCAGACCAACCAACCACCTAATCAAAATTAGAAGGTCACATGACAACATGTGATTGACCGATCCTTGACGATGAACCAACGGTTGATTAAGTCAGTAGAGTTAATCAATTGTTAAGGGTTGTTTAGTGCAACCCTAAACATGAACCAGCTTTCTAATCCACCAATGAAGGTCCATTAAGATAATATAAATAGCATGCATTTTAAGGAGAGATGTGCGTCATGAACTACAGTACTTTGATGCCCGAGTGTTAACACCCCGACTGACTTGAGGGTTGGAGTGTCTTCTGCAGGTACCATCCCGCCTGTGGAGTCAGACGACCGAGAGGAGGAAGGCGTAGTAGAAAGCTTGGAGTGTCCTAGACCGATCGAAGGTGGAAGCAGGAGCAATCTTTCTCTAGACTCCAAACCCGTTCGAGAACAAGTAATTTTATAAATATTTCTCAGTAATTTTATTCAAACACCTTAGCCGTTAATTTAATTCAGAGGAAGGAAAGTAAGTAAAGAAAGTTGAATAGATGGCCGCAAAAGAGAGGTACCTTTGTTTGAATGTTTGGTTTAACTGAGAAGGAAGAAAAACTCGTCATATTTTGGATCAAAGGGGAGGGATAGAGCACACGTGGGTTGGTGTCAGTGTTCATGGATTTGAAGTTAACTCTTCTTCTCATAGAGACAAACATAAACATAATAAAGAAAATAACGTGACAAGAAAAGAAAAAAAAAATAACATCCACTGAGATGTCAATTGAGTAAAATATACACATGCACCATTATTTTTAAAAATGATATGAAAAACTAAAAAGAATACTATTTCTGCGAAAGTGCTGTATGAACAACAGAAAAATGATACTTCAACAAGAAGAAATAATAACTAAGTGGGAAAATATTGATATAAAAAATGTTTTTTGTTAAAGTGTCATTTTTTTAATGAGAAATAATAAAGCAAACAAAGGTGATCTAAATCCACAAATGAAATTGAGATGATATTCTTCACCTACTTGTATAGGCCAATGGAGAGTCATTTGATGGAAAAATTTGCGTGAAACATACTATTCCTATGTGGTATTTGAAGGCATATGATTGAAGCTTTTTCTATATGCTTTTTGGCTAATTTTTAGGGTGCTAAATCTAAAACTTAGGTTCCAATCTTCAGATTGTGATGGGCAAAATGACACCATATAACATCAAACACAACATCTAAATGCGAAAATATTTGTAGACTTTGAACTCTATATATGTTATACACACTATCCTCTTGCGTAGCACTCACTCCACACACCAAAAAGTGTTGTAAGATGAGCAACCAATTATTCTATGCGAACCTTGTGCTAGCTTTCTACCTCTCATGTCACTATGCTCTTGCCCAGACTGAAAATTTCAATTTGCCCCTCAAAGCTGTGAATCTTGGAAATTGGCTCGTTATTGAGGGATGGATGAAACCTTCTCTCTTTGATGGAATACCCAACAAAGATCTTTTGGTATGTTGCTAATCTCTATCAGATTATTGTTTATTAATAATTTTGTACATTCTATTTTGATCTTTTGGCACTGCCCTCTATTTTTTTATCTTTTCTATCATAGAAAATTGTGTCACTAGTTTACAGTTAAATTATTTGTTTATAGATTATTTTGGTCATTTTCAGGATGGAACTCAAGTGCAGTTAATGTCTACCAAGTTGCAAAAGTATCTCTGTGCAGAAAATGGGGGAGGAAGTATTGTTGTTGCCAACCGCACCAAAGCTTCGGGTTGGGAAACCTTCAGTGTTGGTTCCTCCACATACACTTTCAAGAGTTTTATTTGTTACACATTTATAATTTTGTGTATTTAATTAGTGGCATTTTTTTTGTATCCATCAACAACGCAGTTGTGGAGAGTCAATGAAACGGCCTTCAATTTTAGAGTTTCTAGTAAGCAATTTGTGAGATTGACAAATCAAGACGAAGGAAACAGTTTAGTGGCTGATTCTGATTCACCAAGCGACATGGAAACATTTGAGATTCTGAGGAATGATGATGATCCTAACAGGGTTCGGATCCGAGCACCAAACGGTCTGTTTTTACAGGTACTTTGGTCTTATTTGTGTTTGTACTATTATTTAGCTAACTCTCGTGACCACTATAGATTTTGTAGGATGTAATGTTTCTATGCTCTTACTATTGTTTATCAGGCCATATCGGAGACTGTGGTACTTGCAGATTATGAAGGATCCAGTTGGGATGATAATGACCCTTCAGTCTTCAAAATGAATGTTTTGACCGGAAGCACTCTAAGAGGGGAATACCAAATTACAAATGGTTATGGCCCTGACAAAGCTCCCAAAATCATGCAGGTAAAAATATCAGCTTTAAAGAGAACAAGGGGCAGAAATTCATATCAAATCTTAATTTATAAATGATAAAGCTATGCGGGGCATGCTCATGCAGGATCACAGGAATACGTATATCACTGAAGATGATTTCAAGTTCATGTCAGAAAATGGCTTAAATGGTGTCAGAATTCCCGTGGGGTGGTGGATAGCTCAAGACCCAACACCACCAAAGCCTTTTGTTGGGGGATCCTTGGAAATACTAGACAATGCCTTCACATGGGCAGAGTAAGACCATTTAAGGGACAGTGCCCTGTCAATTTCGTTACAATGTAAAGTTGGAAAAGCCCCTTTTTCTATCACGTTGTCACAATAAATGACACTCTTTAATGTTGTTGCAGAAAGTATGGAATTAAGGTAATTGTGGACCTGCATGCTGCTCCAGGCTCACAAAATGGAAAACCTCACAGTGCATCAAGAGATGGACATGTAGAATGGGGTGATTCATACATATCTGACACTGTGGCAGCCATAGACTTCCTAGCTGAAAGGTTAATGTCCCTTTTACTAATTGTCTAAAATGTGTCACCATCTTGACCCTTATATTTATAAATACATCACACATCATACCATGTACTATATACTATTTGTGTTGATTGCATATACCAAAATTTGGTTTCAGATATGCAAACAGATCAGGTCTGGTAGCAATTGAGCTAATGAATGAGCCTCAAGGTGTCAATTTGGAAAGCCTTAAAAGCTACTATCAAGCAGGTTATGATGCGGTTCGAAAACACACGTCAAGTGCTTACGTGATCATGTCTAACCCTCTGGATAGAGAATCAAAAGTGCTTTTGTCCTTTGCTGGAGCTTTCAGTAAAGTGGCCATTGACGTGCATTACTACAATCTCTTTTCGGATAGGTTCTCCAATATGAATGTGCAGCAGAACATCGACTATGTTAAAAACCAAAGAGCTTCAGATCTTAGCTCTCTCACCACATCTAATGGACCCCTCATTTTTGTTGGCAAGTTTTCTACTTTTTCACATGCAAGAAAGTAGCATAAATGCTTTATCATATTCTTGGATTCTGATATGTGACTTGCATAGCCTTCTTTTAAAAGCTTGTGTTCTAAGAAAACAATAGCATATCATAACATGTTGGTGGAATGTGCAGGGGAGTGGAGTGGTGATTGGAAAGTTCAGAGAGCATCAAAGCAAAGTCAGCAAAAATTTGTGAAAGCCCAATTGGACGTATACTCTGGTGCCAAATTTGGATGGGCTTATTGGGCATACAAATGTGATTCTAACTCTTGGGATATCAAGTGGATGATTGAAAACGATTATGTTAGGCTTAGTTAGTGTGACCTATGCTCAAAAAGAGTGTTGGCTATTTTTATATTTCGATTCTATTCAAGATGAAAGTGTAATTTACAAACGTAAAAAGATAATACTGTTAAACAAAAACAAAACTCACTGTCCCTGGTTAATTCTATACATGCTACAACTTTCTGTTCTTTGCATTCATTCCGAGTTAATTATATAATCGAACATCTCGTATACATAAATATATGATCAGAGTAAATATAAATTTTACTTTATGGAGTAATTTATACTTTTAGTTTGTAAGATTAAGTAATAACTAAAGTTGTGTTTGTTTCGGGGTATACTGTTTGGTGCGGATGGGAAGGAAAGTGTGGTATTTGGTTCAACTAACTTGGGAGGAAATGCATGTAATGTTTTGGGTCCACACAAGTCTTCTTTTCTTTTCTTCTCACAAATGGTGAGAGAAATAAATGATTAAAAAAAATTAATATATATAAATAATAATTCTTAACAAGCAACAAGTGTTATATACATAAAACTAGATCATTCTTATAATAACTTTTATATGTTGTAAAGTAATAAAAATTATAATCTTTTGTAGATAATTTTTTTTTTCAAATAACCCTTCAAAAAAATTTAAAATATATCAAGTATTGAACTTAAGACTAAAGAACCAATGCTAATTATTATTAATATAAAATGATAATAAATGGTAAATATTACTTTTTTATTGAATTTATGTTGCGAGTCAATTAAAACTTCAAAAACATTAACTGCGTTATCCGATCAAAAGTAACATCTTTTTAAAATAAAAAATAATTTTTTAAAATTTTTAGCGACTATATTTATTTTTTTTAAAATCATACTATAATTTTTTCCAATTTCAAATAATTTTTAATTTTACAAATAAATACAGAAAAATTAAGTATGTTTTAATAAAAAAAATACTACTATAAAGCGAACACTCAAATTTAAGTAATTATAAATTTTATACAGTAATTTTTCAGTATTATCAATATTTGCGAAAGAATAAATTATAATATATTTAAATAAATTTAAATTAAAAAACATACTTAATTAAATATATATATATATTCGTATTTTTAATTTTAATTTTAATATAGATATATTTAATATATTACTAAATATTTATAAATTGATAATTTTATTTATGTTCATATATTTTTAAAATGAAAATTTATTAATTTAAAAGAAGCCGTATAAAGCACGGTTTAAAATCTAGTATTACATAATAGAGGGTTTGATAAATAATTATCATTTAGGTTTTAGATTTTATACTTGGCTAAAAATAATTATAATCTGAAAACACTTAATTTGATACTTTAAAGATATCTACCCATTACTAATTAAAAGATTTTCACTATACATAGTGTCATGCATTAAAAATAACAACTTATTAATGAATTATTTTTGTATTTAAAACTTTAATTTGTGTGTAAATCATATTTCTTGGGGGTTTTTTTGGTAATAATTCACTTTTCTTATATTTTAAAACATTTTATATTTTTAATATTTACTGAAGTAGCCCAGGCCCAACTAAAGGGGTTTCCATGCAATTTTTCAATGGGCTAGTTAGTTAGACTTACAGATTTCTGGGCCAACCTCGGGAGTAAGCTATACCCACTGGTTCATTGCCCAATATTTTTTTTTTAATATAAGTGTAATATAATAAATAGTTATATTAAATGCTAAGGCATTCTATTTTTATGTAATAATTTATTTAAAAAATGTTACCTTAACGTTCATCCCATTGATTTAAACAGTTAGATGAGACCCATTTGTTAAGTAAGTTCTTAATTTATGGTAGAGGACATTTCATGAAAACAAATGAATTGGATTAATTAAACTACTGAAAAAGATTAATTTAATTTTCAAAGACTATATTAAATCTCGTTAAGATTAGATACACTATTACAAAAGTGAGTGTCATTTTTAACGATGGAATAAAGAATTTACTAGTTTTCCCGATAAAAACCATATATATATAGTGGGGTCCAAGAAATTCACTGTTTAAATGTGGTAACCAAAACCCAAAATTTATTAATATTGGAGATGCGGGGTATCGATCCCCGTACCTCTCGCATGCTAAGCGAGCGCTCTACCATCTGAGCTACATCCCCATTGTTGATACTATTTATAAAAAGTTAATAATCTATGTTAAAATATATTTTAGAGTATATTAATAATGTAAAAAAAACACGCCATGATATAGTTTTAAATGATTATATATGAGAAAATAATTGATTTAATGCAGTGGAAAATATTGATGTTGTAGGCTTAAGATATATTGAGAGACAGTGTAGTGATTAAAATGTGTTGTCCAGAAGTGAATTAGTGTGTTGAAGGGCATATGATTGAAGGGATGTCCATGTGTGATGCTCTGCATTTGGCTAAATGGTCCAAATGTGGAGAGAAAAAATGGTAACTTCTATGCATTATGGATCCATTCCATGCACTCTCTTGTCTCCATCTATTATTTGCTTTTCTCTGTCTCTCTCTTATTCGTTTTATCTATTTTCTTACCAAGAAAAGTGTTAAAACTTGGCCTAAAAAATGTGGCCCAAACACATAAGAACTGATTATAATCCTTACATAGTTTTTATTATGTAATGAAGAATTCCAAAAATATCTTTTCAGGGTTCGACCTTTTGAATCAATAATAAAATCATTTTTTTATGGTTTTTGCGAACATTAAACTCAAATTATTATATCTTACAAATTTAGCATGTGTTGGTAAGTGAGTAATATTAAATATTATGATTTAAAGGAACAAAATCTTTTTCCTGAATAAATACAATGTAACATTAGAGTGATGTAACCTCTGCCTTAATAATGGGGAACATTGATTCATATTATTCTACACTATGAAGTTGGTTCCCTTCTAAACAACAATCAATAATGTTGACCATTATTCGTTTTATATTTCATTGTTCATTCAGTTCATTTAGACAACCAATAATTCATTTAATATAACTTTGAAGGAAATAGTAACCACTATTCGTTTAGTTCATTTCGAGAGCAAAAGCGAAAAAGCTTTGTATTGCTGTTTTTTTACCAATTTTTTAATTAATTATTTTTCAGTCCTAACGTATAAATTTTTTTTATCAGCAATAAAATAAATAAATAAATAGGGACTACTTCAGGGGTGGTCCAACCCTTATATATAAATACATGATAATAACTCCTATTAGAACGTCTGTCTACCAGTTTGTCAAATGGGCTACCAAACCAACACTACCCAACATTACATAATCAACCTCATACAGTCCAAAGGACTTAAAACCCAACTAGAATACGGGAAATAAGAAAAACGAGATTTCGCATGAATCCAAGACCATACCTTAACTTGCACTGAAGCGAACACCTCAGACACATCTGCCACTCCACTTTTAAAGATGA
>Ga0123342_1001292_pt1 | contig 42024 bp, 12 predicted proteins | sample Turbeawhitnodule_FD_89960 | JGI IMG/M metagenome (GOLD analysis project Ga0123342, IMG submission 89960) | Root nodule microbial communities of legume samples collected from Mexico - Turtle bean Mexico white nodule | ecosystem: Host-associated > Plants > Roots > Nodule | place: Mexico: Nepantla...
AGTTTCTAAATTTGGTCTCTAAAACCTTGGTTGCTAATTAGATACCAATTTAGAAACTATTTAACAATAATAGAAAATAATAGAAACTAATTTAGAAACCAAATTTCTTTTTAGTTTCTAAAACGGTCTCTAATTTAGTTATTATTGCAACTAATTATTTGAAATATAAATAGATTTTATTAGTGGTAAACAAAAATATTATATTTACTGAAACATTCAATTGATGCAACACATTATCTTTTTACTTTGGTGATCACAAGAGTCATGATTTTATTGGACAATATATTAAAACATAAATAAAGGGGAATTTTCAGAAATGCTCTCTGCCTAACTCTTTTAACATGTGAAGTAACAAATGGTGTTAAATAAAATGAAGAGTCGTGTTGAAAAAGATTAAGGTGTGTAGCTTTTTCTTTTAATATGTTGATTTTTCTTGTGATCTTCTACTTTAATTGAAACTAGTAAATACCTATAATATAACTAGCAAAAGCTATACCTCAATCATCTATGATCACAACCTATTTGGTGTACGTAAATGCAGAAAAACCAAAAAGGTAAATCCACTATCTAAATCTCTTTATCCATTTATTATTTATTATTATTATTATTATTATTATTATTATTATTATTATTATTATATTAAAGAGTAGCTACTATTATTATATTACTAGGGGAAGAATTCTTGTCTAGTATATTTTTTAATAAAAAAATAAGAACTTACAAGAAGAAGAAAAGTGGATATGGATAATGGAATTTTCAATCATAATTTTAGTTCTTATATTTTATAAAACCTGAAATTTTGATTATTATATTTTTTTTTCTTGATTTTACTTTCTAAATGTTTAAATATATGTAACTTTAGTTGCTTAATTCTTTACTTTGTGTATTTGTTTAATTTTTTTCTTATTAATTTGTTTTCAGTTACATTCTTTTATTAATAATTTTTTTTCCGGATAGTTATGATGAACCATCTTCTATTAGACATCTAACCAGTAATTGCAGACTAGATGATCTACGGCAAACTAGACTTTCTAACAATTTTAATTCATTGTTTTTGTTACATTTCTCTTATCTTTAGTTTGCATTCTACAATTACTTTCATGTTTTTAATATTCTTCCATTTACATTTTTGTCTTTACCTTCTCAAGTGTTGATATAGTTATTTTACCACTCATTGAGTTATCTCATATAGTTTTGCAAATTTCAAATGAACAAGTTCAATAAATTATAGATTATAAAATGAATCAACTTTTGAGTTTCATGCAACTTGTAAATTGCTTAATTAATTACCCTTTTATAAAGATCTTTCAATTATTTTCCCTTTGTAAACCTATTTGTATAGTTATATGGATTAACTTTTGGTTTGGTTTTATACGTTGATTCGAGGACATCAATGAGTAACAAATATTATGTAATGTAGATATTTTTTTTTTGTAAATTTTATTATTCACATACGTTATTAATTATGTTATGCCCAAATCCTTTCCAGGGTGTTATATAATGAAAGTATAGTAGTTAATCAACAACAATGTATATTTTTTTTGTTTTGTTTTTTCACAACACAGAACAATCGCAAAAACAAAGTGACGAAAAACATAAAATAATAAAACAGAAGATTGATAAATAAATGTGTCTTAGTATAATTATTCGAGGTGTCTTTATATGAGCATAAAAGTTTATTGTTATTTTACCTTTTACTTTAAAGTTATTTTTCTTTATTTATTTTCTACTAATGTAAAGTCCTTTTTGTTGTTTCATAAAACAAAGCAATGGTGAAAACATAAAATAGAAAAATCAAGATTGATACATAAATATGTTTCTAATAAAATGTGACTTTGGTTCTTACGATAAAATTCACATGAATATAAAAGTACATTTTTATTTCACCTTTGCCTTCAAAGTATTACTTCTTTATTTACTTGTAAATATACAATTTATTTTGCTATTGCTTGGTATTTGATTCCTGAGAAAAAGAACAACAACGACTGTTGTCATTGAGAATCATTCATATCAAAAGAAAAATTCTTCTTAAGATATGACAAACCATCCAACCACAAGGTCTAGAGGATAGAAGATGATGAAGTTTGAAGGAGTAAGCTACTAATTTAGAGAGTAAAATATTAGAAATATCTTCTTCTTAGTCTTGTAAAAATTGTTTACGTGTAGAAATTTGTTTTAAAGTTTTTTAGGATTTAGAGATATAATTGGGTTTTGACTTCCACTTGACTCAAGATAGGTCCATTCAGAATAGAAAAGACACTAGGAAAAGCTAGAAGAGAAGGGTTCTAAGTAAAAATCAAACATTATTTTAAAAAGCCTTTCAAAGGCATGAAATTTTCATGGAAACTTCAAAGGTGTCTCCCAATTTAAATTTTAATCCCACATCTTTTGGAGTAGAGGAGAAAAGCTATCATGAACTATAAATAACCTCCCTTCATTTTGAATTCAAAAAAAAAAAAGAGAGGAAAAAATAATTTCTAAAACTAAAAAATTTAGTATGCCTAATTAGAACCCCTTTAGTCTATATATTAGTTCTCTAATTAGTTATACACATAAATTATAAACTTTAATTAGGCCATAAACCCATATTACAAAATTCCAAGCTAAAATTAAGAAATTCAAACCCATGAACTTTATACAAAAATTTAGCTAATTTGGCTTAACTTCCTAAATTCATATAAAATAGCTAAATATCCAAATCTAGCAAATCATATGTGTATTTTAAAACCCTGAAAAGGTAGAATCCAATGCAAGTGGAACTAACCAAATAATATTTACAAAATATTTATGGTAAAAAAAGTAAGTGCATATTAGTTGAAAATCTAAATTTAAAACAATTATATACATTGAATTTAATTTATTACAACTAACAGAAAATAATTTTAAAACTGAAAAATAAAGCATATTAAAAGTATTTCAATGTATAATAAATTATTATAAATGCATGAAAAAAATATATATCATTATATTCTGGATTGTGTAATACAAAATATTATTTAAAAATTATGAATTACATGTTCAAATATTCACTTATATATTGTCCAATTCTAAAGTCCTTCAAATTGCTTAATTTAGAAAACTTTCGGATGGCACATTATGAAGAAAAAAAAACACTAAAAAAAATACCAATAAACGAGTTTCTTAATGTCCTAGCCAAACCAGTGAGTAATAACAAAACCAGTGGAAAAAAAAGCAAGAAAAATGGAATACATAATTTGAAAAATATAGGATGTAAAAAAAAAAAAGTTATGGGATGCAAAACCAAATTGCCAATAACAAAATAAAGTTTCAAATATTCATTAAGATTTAAAAAGGACATATACTTTGAAGCAATGAAACATTGCTATTTTGATCACAACATAAAATTTGTAAAACTAGTACTAATGTAAAATTGTTATATCAAAGTGTAAAAGAATAAATCTTCAATTTAGTCTTTAAGTATATATGTTCTGCGAGGTACCTTAGTTTAGTTTTTGAAAAAAATAAACATTTATTTTAATTTTTAAAAGCGTGAAAAAGTGTTACAATTATGTCTTACTGTTAAATCTTGAAAAAGTATTTTATTATTAATATTTTTAAGAAATAATTTAACAATAAAATTAGCAACTAGTCAATAGATTATAATATTCTAGAAAACAATTTAAATTTTTTTATGTTAAGAAATTATATCAAATTTTTTTATCATTTTAAAGATTAAATTGACAATATCTCACCTACTCAACAACAAAAAAATAGTTGTTTTTTTTTTACAAAAGGCTATCGTGTTAGGTATTATTATAAAATTTAACATCTCAGTTAGGCTGACACTTCAGATTTCAATAATCATCTATCACCACATGAAAATGATATTATTTTAAAAAAATAAAAATAAAAGAAATACAAGCAAATATGGAAGAATAGGCCAAAATCCATAAAAAATAATCTAAGAAAATCATTCTATTAATAAAGAATTTTAAGAATAAACTAGTTGAAAGTCTATTATATCAATAAAACTTATCTCTATTAATAAAATCTAAATTAACAAGTTTGTCAGCATAAACATTATCTTTACAAAAAGTATGAAAAATTTTAGATCTGATTTTTCCACAATAATAAAACAATATTATAAAAATTTCATAATTTAATTTTATACATTTGTACTAATTTCTTAAGTACATGTAGTCTTTTAAAAAAAAAAATACATCATATTCACATGATTTATAAACATGTCTATCTTTATGCTTCTATACAAATTTCTTGGTGGGAATATAGAGATTAAACATACACTTAATTTAACTATTGCTTTAGAGTAGATCTCATTGTGACATAATGGTAGGTAGAAGATGATTTGGTAGTGCTCCTAAGAATCCTCTACATCATTTGTTTTATCTATCTTTGTGATAAATTTCTATTTTGATTCATCACACGTCAATCGAATTAAAATCCTCAAGGGCAATAATAAATTATGAAGTGATATACCATGTGCATAAATAACAAGCTTTTTAAATTTATAGAAACTTAGGGTTATATTTTCTAACATACATTAAATTAAACAACCCATTATTTATTAGGTTATGTAGTTATATTTCACGTTAAACGTCACCATCAACATGTCCATTTATGTATTCTCCCTAGAATTCAATGGTTTCTAACATCTGTGTGGGAATCAGAACCTCATGGTAGGCATTATTTGAACACTAAGGGAAAAATTAATTAATATAATAGTGTGTCACATGCAAAGAATAGAGCATATACTTGTAATGTAGTGTTGTGCAAATGTAAGTCATATATGAACAGAACATTTGTGGCATTTAAGAAATGGGTATATGCCCAGGTACTTAAGCATCAACATTCATGTCTGTTGGATTAGATAATGAAATCATAGCAACTTCACTTCAAATCTTATCCACAACAAAGGAGACAAAAATGTGAGAAAATTTGTATAAATTAATCAGCAAATATCACTTTCGCATAATGTATAAAAATTTACTACTCTTTCTTTCAAATCAGACACGTATATTCTTCAGAAAAGATAATGTTTTTTTTTTTTAATACAGGTTAAACTACTAATTTGCAGAGCGTCTAACCTAGCTATAATGTGATTCCTTCTATTGGTGTGTTTCCTTGCCTACTAGACTCTCCAACAGGGAAAATTCGTTTGAACACGAACTCAGCAGGGTCTAGGGAGGTGGCTAGATTATGGAATTCACTTTTGTAGGAGAAGATAACATCATTCTCAATATATTTGAGTCTTTGGAAGATACGATTTCTCAAGAATGAGGATAATTAGCATAAATATAAGAGAGATGGGGATTAAAAAAACAATTAAAAAAAATACAGATGGAATAATCTGATATGGTATGCCTACAGGAAACAAAGAGTGAAAAAATTAATGATGAATTATGCTATAATTTGTGGGTAGTAATGATATAACGGGGTAAGAACGTTGTTGTAACTCACGTTGGGGAATCTTTGAAGTACAATACGGTAAAAATTGTCTTTAGATAATAGTTTTTAAAGATTTTAGAGTAGTAGTTTACGCATATCTTGTTTGTAGTTTTGAATTATAAACGATAGTCACATAACTGTAGTTTATTAGATAATTATATGCGATAATTATATACAAAACCGTCGTCTATAGTGTAGGTTATCTTAAAATGTTTTTTTCAATCTTGTTCTTATTTCTCTTGTTTTGTTATGTACCGTGTGTGATGACAAGAAAAGAAAGTCAAGAAGGTAAATAAATGACTCTAGATTTTTTTTAGAGAGAACGACTTCGGGTTGTGGAAACTCAAGATGGTGGACAGAGGTTGTGGAAGAGCTGAAGAAACCCCCTTCCCCAGTGATGCAATCTTGCAAAAGCTTGTAAGCATAACTCGCTAAATACATGTTTGAGTCAACACTTTTCCACTTGTAGTGGTCATGTTTATATCTAGAAAGTTATATAGTTAAGATCCTACTTACCAAAATGTTAAGTTGTCCTACGTCTAACTCGAAACAATTCCTTCTCCATGTTAAGTTCCGCTACCAATTATCGTTTATTCACTCACACCAATTGACTATATTTTAAAGTTTTGCAATAACCTATCAATAAAACATGAAAATACAACACATACAACAAGATTTTCTACCACCACTTGTGAAATCCTATTCCAAACAACACCTTGACAATCCTAGTCAATGTCAAATACACCTAAAAGATTATAAAATAAACAATATCATTTCAACAAGGGTCAATTTGGAAAGACGAGGGGTGGTGGTTGAAAATTCATTGTGTTGTCTATGTGGGAAGGAGGAAAAGTCTTATCGCCATTTGTTTTTCATTTGTAGTTTTGCTTGGCGTGTTTGGAGTTTATGCTTTGAGTGGCTTGGAGTGTCGTTCGTGTCTCACAATGATCCTATGTCAAACTTTGTTCAGTTCAGGATGAACCAGTCTTCAGATTTGGTTAATGATGTGTGAGATACAATTTGGGTTGAGGTAGTGAGTGAAATTTGAAACCATAAGAATTTTATCATCTTCAAAAGGGGAGTGACTGATGTGTCAGAAGTGTTCGCAATGGTGCAAGTACATGTTTGGTCTTGGATTTATGTAAAATCTCGTTCTGTTTCGTTTTCTTATTCTAATTTGTTTTTGGAACCTTTGGTGTGTATGAGGATGGTATCTTAATGTATTTTAGGTTTTTTTAGTATGGTTAGTGCTTTTGTTAATATGATAGGCAATTCTAATTAGAAGATGGTTATGGTGTAATTTTGTATAATGGTTGAACCACCATTAAAGTAATTCTTATTTATTAATGATATAGAACCATCGATTCAATAAAGTAACACTAGAAACATATTTATATATATATATATATAATAAAGATTACCTCAATGTTTAAAATGATTTAGAACTTTTTTTCAAATTGATTGTTTAAAGATTAATTGAGATAACTCTTATACAAAGTTGTGTATTTTAACAAATTAAAATTCCTTTTAATCTATTAAAACAAAAAAATTGAGACCTTCCTGCAAAGTTTTAGTTCATTAAAATGCACTTTAATATATTAAACTCAATTTTTAAATAATTTCAATCAATTAAAATTTCGTTTTAATTTATTAAAACAATTAAAACCATCAATCTTTGAAACATTTAAGTGATTTTAATGTATTAATTCATGTTTTTAATCCATTATAAAATGTTCTTCTTTACGAACCTAATAATAACATTTTAACATATCCAAACACCTTTTAATCTATTAAAACAGAAGTTGATACATCAAATAAGACTAAAACACAACATATTTAAACCATAAATTACACCTTAAATCCAACCTCAAATATAAGATTAACATCTTAACACTTCTATCATCATCAATAATAGAAACATGAAATCTCTACACTTTAAGCTTCTGCATCAAAATAAAATTCACTCAAGATTAATTTGTGTTGAAGTAAATTGGTTAATAGGATACTCTTTCAATGAATCTTTTTTCAAGAATTCTCGGTTTATTAATAATTTTTTTTGAGTTATTAATTGAACAACAATGAAACGAATCATATTCTAAGAAATTTCTAGTATAATTGGTCACATGCATGTATGAGTTAAGTTTGTACTTCTAATGCAGAAATTATTGTTTTGAATTTTGAAAAGAAATGAAAATGCAGGACTACATAATAGGTATTTATTGTGGCATCATATTCTAAAATACCAGATGGGATTTATTCAGAGGTGACGAAATATAGGTCATGGAAGCATCGAATATATGTGACAATTCATTGAATCGGTGGAACTCATCAATTTACATAATCTCCTCACTTTTTCTCTTGCCAAACTTTCATATCATATATAAATTAACTTTGATTTAATAGGTATTAAAAAATAATATGGGTCAATATGATTTTTATCAGCAATAAATAAATTAAAAGAAGATGCTTCAGAAATGTTTCAACTCTTATATAAAAAATTAAGAAAATCTCACTACTTAAAATACATCTAAATTTTTTTAGCATTTGATCTCGTCTAAACATATTCATTTTACACCAAGTACTACACAACTCTGTCACTGATACCAGGACTATTCACTAAGATTTGAATCATTTTTTAGAGACAAAAAATAATTAGTTGCTATAGTGACTAGATTAGAGACAATTTTAGAGACTAAAAAAATTTTAGTTTCTAAATTAGTTTCAATTATTGTTAAATGGTTTCTAAATTGGTATCTAATTAGTAACCAACTTTTTTGCTACCAAAATTAGAAACTAAATAATTGGTAGTTAAAACTTTGGTAGCTAATTAGATATCACTTTAGAAACCATTTAACAATAATAGAAACTAATTTTTCTTTTAGTTTCTAAAATGATCTCTAATTTAGTTATTATAGCAATTAATTATTTTTTTTCTATAAAATTGATTTTTATCCTAATGAATGTAAATATGTGTATAAGCCAAGATGTTGAAATAAATAAATTAATCCAATTTTTCAATATATATGTTGAATTCAACCATTATTTTTGACATATATTATTTTAAGAGCAGCAATGCTACACTCGCTAAAGGTTTGCTCAAGTTATTCAAATAATTGGAATAGACAATCATCAAGATAAGGTTATCTTCTTTGTCAGAGAACCCTCCTCCAAATCCGGAAGGGGTCGGGTTCTTTCTACCAACTTTTTTTTTTCACTTCTTTATTTTATTGTTTGATGAGAATACATACTTTTTTCGTGTTTTTTTACTTGATTTTGGTCATTTCTCTAGGCAAAACTTGGAGAAGTTCATTTGGTCGATCTATGTCTATTGGTTATGTTTATTGTAGTTATCATCATAAATTCTCTTTAAGTTCTTCTGGTCTCACTAAAGGTTGGAAAAATTACGTCTTCGTTGTTGTGTGTATACTCTTCGGTCCTCCTGATGTCGACTACTAACAGTCTTCAATTTTCGATCTTCGATTAAAGTGGAGATATGTGCAAAAGGTTCTCCGACACTCAAGTCATTATTTGGTATTCGGTGGTTGATGGTAATAAATGTTATTAAATGCATATCTTGGTTTGACGTTAGTCAACCTATTTATAAAGATGTGTTGGGTCCTCATGTTTATAAGCTTAGATTAGCACAAATATCATAATTAATTAATGCATTAGTTTGACATTACGTATGGATTGTCAGCCAAATCTATGTTTAAGAGGCATTTGCTTTGGTTGTCGATATATTCTCGGCCGCCTTGTTTGAACACATTGTTTTATACAGGTTCTCTCCTAACCTGAGCTACATCCAATCCTCTAATGTCAAAGACAAATTTTTCAAAACAGTCAAATATTTACAAGTATTCTTACTATCACTTTTGGCCTACAATGAGTACATTATTAGGAAAAGAGAATAACTTGTTTAAACTAAGGGGGGGGGGGGTGGTGAATTGGTTTTTTTTTTTTTTTTTAAATACTTTCTTTAAATTCTTTTAAGACTTAAAAGGAGAATGAAATCATAAGTGAAAGGAAAAATTATTCAAAAATTGGATGTAACCCAATAGACTAGACATTTTAATAGCTAGATTACACCCTCACTATAGCTCTTATTTTCAGCAAGATCACTTGAATTGTTTGGCTTTCCTTTCTTTTGTTCTTCACCTTCAATCCCTTTATATAGTTTTTGCAAGGCCTCAAAGACTTCATCAATGTGGATAAGGAATTTAATTCATGTTCATCTAGTGTAATCATCTAATATGACAAGGCCATACAATTTGGCACTAACACATGTAGTTCTTGTAAGACCAAAAAAATCTATATGCATCACCTTAAGAGATCTTTCAGAATAAACAACATTTTTAACAGGGAAAAGATGTTTTCACTTGCTTACCTTTGATACATGCTTATCAAAGAATATAATCTTTGAATGAAATAATAAACAACTCTCTTCTTACTAGGTTTAGCTTTTGCAACTTTAAGATTAATCTGAAATGTCCATGGCCTTTTTCCTATGCCAAACCTAATGCTCTTCCTAAAAAGATGTTAAGGAAATGATTGTTTGGTTTGATAGCTCAAAAGGATCTATTTTGTACAAGTTTCCTTGTCTCTTGATGGAAAATGTAGTAGTGTTGTCATTTTTACTACACATAGGTGTTTCCTAAAAGAAACATTATATCCACTATCATAGAATTGACTTATTCTAAGTAGATTATGCTTAAAAGCTTCTACTAAAAGAAAGTTATCAATACAGATCATAAATAATACTGCATGAATGATATAGAAGAAAATGATCAAGAACTCATAATACCTAGAAGAGTATTTGTGTGGTTGTATTGATTTTATCTCTCTTTTCTTTTCCGCCGCCTACTTTTCTTCTATAATGTCTTGTGTTGTTGATTTAATATTTTTTTTTATCTCGTGAAAGCAAACTTTCACACTTATGTGATCCTCTTGAATTAAATTCTTATTCAGTGGTAAGCTTTCTTGAGTTTCTTTGTATTATTTAGTTTCAGTCCAAATAATAATTGGTTTTTAGTCGGAAGAGGTTGTTTAGTCAAATAATACTTTGGTTGTTTTAGTCAAGAGTGGAAGAGGTCCAAACAACACCATTAATATGTTTAGTAAAACTCAACCAAGTTAATCAAAAATTGAACATAGTCTACTATTATGGACAAACCAATATAAAAATTTACAGCATAAATTCTATTTTCTTAAACTTGTTTTAAATTGCATGTTATAAAATCTACAACTAAGAAAAGAAAGAAAGTTATCAACATGATAAGTTTTTGTAAACACTTTTGACCGATTGTCAGTCACATGAAATCTTGGCACAACTCTACGATGCAAAAAAGTTTTAATACACAATTCAATCATTTCTTTTTTATACTTAGACTTATTTTCATAGTATTATGCAAACATCTCAAGGAGGAGTATTAGGAATTTGAGAGTGAATTGTGAAGTTGTTGTGATGGTGAAACATTCTCTTCTAATAATATACAATACTCTCTCTATAATCTCCTCCATTATTATCACTTAGATACTCCATACCCGCGTGTGTAGAATTATGCAACGAACACAAGAACATAGCACTATTTGGTGACTGGCCCACGTTGGTGAAGATCAAAAGGCATGTAGGGTCAAATGCATGGTGTTGTGTGAAAAAAAAAACGTAGTATGTGGTAACACGATAATGTAAGTAATGATGTATATGAATGAACACACTGATTGTCTGGGTAGAGCCTCCATAGGGCGCACCAAATGTTGTATGCTATCCTAATCAGACCATCATTTTCATGGCCTGTCATTGGTGCCACACGCCTGAACCCTCACATGTCTTTATCTTTTCCATGTGGAAATGAATGTTTCTCTTCATATAACAGAGACACTGACACGACACGGACATGGATACAAAAATACGTATAATCTCTAAAATGTAAGATATAGGGAGACACACTGATCTATATATTATATAATTATAAATTATATAAATTTATAATAAAAATTTATGTGCACAAGTATGTCTTAATTTTTTTTTAGCAGAAAGGTGTTTCTCATGACTGATTAAAAAAGATTTGTTCCTTATTTTTATAATCATAATAAAAAATTATATAATAAGTTTGAGTTTAAAGAAAATTAATGTATTTCTCATTTTTAAAGTTGTGTTAGAACTGTGCTAGAAATGTCAGAAATCCAACAAATATCTTTTGAATTGGAAATTTCACCGATACGTATTCTACGAGTATCGTGTTCGACACGGACAGACCATTTAAGAGCGTCTCCGAGACTCATAGGTTTCTCTTATTTGCATTAGACCATTTTCCTATAACAGTAGAAAAGTTAATATATGTGGTTAACATCTCCTTCTTTATCAACTTGTGCATGAAAATTGATCTTATATCAGGAGTTACTATTTTTGTTACACCATGTAAATTGGGTGCTTGTTACTGGCTCCTCTGTCATTGGACACTTCCACTTTTTTTTCTTTAACTATTTTACTATTGAAGCTGTTATTTACACCCTATGCACATAAATCCTGCTACTTTTAACTGAGATGGTACAAAGTTCTGTCACATGTCAAGAGGAGAAAGAATATTTATTGTAGGGGTGAATGATGCTTGAGTTGTTCGATTTTTCCTTAACTGTGTATGTTAGTCAGATTGTTTAATTCATCCTTAGGAACCTACTTGATTATCCTATGTATTATTTCTGCAAAGTGTTAAAAAACAATATTGATAGCATTCCTTTTTCTTTTCTGTATTGTAGTGTGCAAATATCTTTTCATGCATGAGAGGGTCCCAAATGGAAAAAGAAAAAGAAAACCTAAAAATAGCGTATCTTTGAGCCACCCATCTTAGGGCGCTGTCAGTTCTCCACAATTATAATGTTGATTTTGCAATCCATGTCTTGGTAGAAAACTGAAAAAGATGGCACATTTGTTTGTTCTTTCGATCAAACCCCTTACGCTGAGCTTGCTAACTCGTGCGTGACTGTGTAAAACAGATTGTCTAATAACGTCCGATATGATAAGACCAATAAATTCTCATCAGGATAGACTCTAGATGACTCTCTCTAATACCATATTAAGTAGTGGACTTTAAACCTAACTCAATCTTATAAACCCAGCTTATTAGGTGAGGTTTGCACTCAGTAAAATCCAATTCAGTATGAGTCTGAAGTGAAAAGGTTACATGTTATAGTTTTTGTAGCTTTTCATGGAAGGTGTTGTCATGTTTACAAGTTGGGTAGCTAGTGGGGTAAGAACCAAAGAATAGAACACAGAATTCAGCATTGTTATTAGCAAGAGATACTAGTATGGCAAATATATTAACAGCCTTGTTAGATGTCATGACACCATTATATGCTGCTTATCCAAAGTACATTGGACATGCAGTATGGAGGAATTATTCCATACCAAAACCGCGTATTAAAGTGAGCCTTATCTACTAATTCCCTTGTACAAAGATTCCAACATGAAGTATTGGAGCTTACCTAATCTATACCTGTAATGATGTAAAGAAAGAGTGAAGAGTTGGCACTAGGAGTGTGCAAATACGTGTTGGAGTTATAAAATTTCAGTATGCTACTTTTTCCATATATTTTGCAGATATTCTTTTTGGCACGGAAATAGGGAAGCAAGAGGTGGTCATGTTCTCTCCCCCATGGTTTGTTGTGGTACAAAATTGACTTGTCACTGCCACTCATCAGAACTGAATTGCCAAAACTTGACGAAATTGAAACTGTGATGCTTTTAAAGTGATGAGTGAAACAAAAGGGGTTGCTTAATGAAAGTGGAGAAGTTGTGAAAAGCTTTTAGTTATCCTGAATTAGTGGAAATCAGGTTGGGCTAATTAGAGGGCACCTTTGTGTGCTAGCAAATAATTTAGCCAATGTGTTTTGCTTTTTAACAATTGAACAAATTCTTGACTTAACTTACTGGAGAATCACACTAAATACAATCCATATCAAAAAGCAGAAATGTCCTTAGATTGTTGGTATATTAATAACAGCAACAACAACAACTGCACAAAATGATTTTTGCTAGTGAATTATTGTGGCAAACTTTATGAAATATTGAAAAAGCATGGTCATCCTCTATCTATCTATCTATCTTTGTGTATTCTGAATAGTCTAATTTGTCCCTACTGAGACAGAACCACTTTAAATTCACACCCTTTTCAAAATCCTCATGAAGACATATTGGCCGAGAAGTGATCCTAACCCGTGGTGGTTTGGTTACTTTCCGGTGAAGCATGCCATTGTACATGCCAAATCCTCAAGTGGAGAAGCATAGGATCTAAGTATATTATAGAATGTGCTCAAGAGCATCAGTACCACAACATCAATCAAAATACCTTTTCCAACCCCATATATTATGTCATTTTGGGTTTCCATTAAGCACTCACAAGGCAACAACACTCATCATCTAGAGCTATAGACTCTACTTCTTCCTTCTAAGGTTTTTCAAAGAACAAACAAAGAAGATGGTGAAGTTCTCAAAGCAGTTTGAGGGGCAACTCATTCCAGAATGGAAAGAGGCCTTTGTGGATTATTGGCAACTCAAGAAGGACCTCAAAAAACTCCATCTCTTTAATAACACCAACAACACACCCAACACTAGTACTTCTCTACCTAAGTACATATTTTCATCACTAAGAAACTACTCTCCTTTTGGCCACCAGCATAGAGAGCATGGACCAATTCAAGTAATCTATCTTTCTCCTAAGACACAAGAAACAAAGTTTTTCTATATTCATGTGTTTATTTGGTTTATTCATGAGTTCTTTTTCTCTTTCTTTTGGTCTTTTTCAGGTCCATAGGAAACTTGCCTCATCATCATTTAATGGGGACATGTATGAGACAGAATTGCTAGAGCAATTTTCTGACACTGATGCTACCAAAGAATTTTTTGCATGTCTGGACCAGCAACTAAACAAGGTCAACATGTTCTATAGAACCAAGGAGAAAGAGTTCATGGATAGAGGGGATTCCTTGAAAAAACAAATGGAAATCCTCCTTGTGCTCAAATCCACATTCAAGGAGCAGCAGAGCAAAGCAGGCTCTTCCCATGGCTCCAAGGAAGATCAATCTATCTCAAGCACATTCTCTAATGGTACACAACTAACCTTATCTTTTTACTTTAGATATTACATAATTCAATGTCCTCAACATGAATATCTATTCACAAGTTTATTTCATTCCAAGTATTTTCTTTCAACTAGCATATTGGATAGTATTGCCTTGAAGGATTTTAGCACACATGTAAAACTACATATGCATTTCAACTTGAAATCTTTATCCCAAGTGAATCACTTAACTTTTATTGTTAAGAAAAAATGCTAATAATTCTCTCATTTCATATTTTTCCAAGTTTTCAATCAATATTTGTTTTAGAAAATCATCCACCCATGTTACTTTTTTATCTATGTTATTCGTAACAACTAGCAGCACTGGATGATAAGACAACACATTTATTTTTCAGCTCTGAATAACATGTTCACGAATTTCTCCAAAATAAATATTGATTGAAGAAACATGTAGGCTATAAAACAACTTTTCTAAGTAACCAAACTAAATGAGCATAAAATACAAACAAAATTGTCATGATAACGACTGGTTAAACATTTTTTCCTATTTTTTACATGAAACAAAGTATGAGAAGTGATGAGTAATTATTATGTGTATCTAAAACTCTGTTCCTTGGAAACAGAGGAGGACTCTGTTAGGAGCCGACCACTGCAAGAAGAATTGCAGGACACTACAAGCACAGATGAATTGGAGAAAATTGAGGCCCCATTTTCAGATTCCCCTGGTGCAGAAGAACTTGCCAAGTCCATGCAAATGAAAAGAGAAGATGGTAAATTCAGAACACTTTCTGGCCGTGTCATCAACTGCCAAGGGAAGAATCTGAGGATAAACATTCCCTTGAGCACACCATCCAGAACCTTTTCAGCCATAAGCTACCTTCTCAGGGAAGATTTGCTTAACCAGTCTTCAAAAAAATGTGGTCCAGAAGGTGGAAACATCCACCTCAACAAGACTAATTTGCACCATGCTGAAAAGATGATCAAAGGAGGTTTCGTCGAACTCTACAAAGGCCTAGGATATCTCAAAGTTTACAGGTAAAAATATAGTCACGAGTTTCTAAGGTCACCTTTAGACTTGTTTGTTTGGTACACATAACAGATGTATAGCATTTAATACGAACAATCTTATGTTTTGTCCAATTTTCAGGAACTTGAACATGCTTGCATTTATAAAGATTCTGAAGAAGTTTGATAAGGTAAAGTGAATTAGAGGCTTCAAAGTTGATGTTACAAATGGAGTTTTCAACTAAGTAGTGTAAATAAAAAGTACAAAACATTTCTTTGTGGTTTTTCAGGTCACAGAAAAACAGATTCTTCCCATTTATCTCAAAGTGGTTGAGAGTTCCTATTTCAATAGCTCAGACAAGGTAAATCTCAGGCATAAACTAAAACTGCTTCCTTGTAAAATATCTAAGTTCTATCAAATCAAGAATGATAAAAATATGTACAATACCATATCAAATCATGTCAAGAGTTTGGCCACAAGTTATTATGCTCGCACCGACAATCTCAAGTGGCCAATAATCCTGTTTCATTTGTGCACCACTAGGTGATCTTGAGTCATGCCAAATAAAAATTAGATATGGTTGTCTGTCACTTGCACAAGGGTTTCTTTAACTTTTTGAACTAGCTTTGCTTTGTTTGCTTATTACTCTGGGAAATGACAGGTGGTGAAGTTAGCAGACGAAGTTGAGGAACTGTTCATCAAAAATTTTGCTGAGGAAAACCGAAGAAAGGCCATGAAATACCTTAGACCAAGCCAACGCAAAGAATCTCATGCTGTAACTTTCTTCATTGGTGAGTTGCTCTCAGCCAAGTATTGGTCTATTTTATTTGCACCATTTTTGTGACTTTTGCTTATCAATCATTTTGGTGGAGATCTTTAGGCTTGTTTGCTTTGTGACCATTGGTATCTAAAAAAACCACAACATGGAACCTTTTAAGCCACTAGGTTCACAAAAGGAATGGCAGTAACTGGTCCACTCTTTGGTGGATGGGAAGTACAGGTCCCATTCTACTCTATATATCATATTTAAACCATAGATAACCTTAAGAAGAATGAAACTTGAAAAGCCCATCTAAACATATAAGGGAAGCATCCCAATGGTGCTTATGTGGGGTTTCACTAACAAGATGATACCTTCCTTTAGTGCAATTATAGTACAGAAGCACAGTAACATCTGTTTCATCATTTCCTTGTTTTTGCAAACCTAAACCTGTATAGCAGATGATAGTTAAAATTTGGGGTGTAAGTTTAATTGAGATGTCAATTTCATAGTGATGCTTAACTTTCATTAAAAAAAAAATCATGTTCTTAATAATCAATTCTAGGTTAATTCGAGGGGTGAATCGATACAAAATTGTCAAACATTTTTTACTCTAAAGAATGCAGATTATATAGAAAGTTACTTCAAACATAACTCATTAGAGATTATATTTCAAATAAAATCAGGGCTATTTACTGGATGCTTCTTGGCACTTCTTGCGGGATATGCTATAATGGCTCATGTGACTGGTTTGTATAGACCACGTCAAAATTCAGTGTACATGGAAACTGTCTACCCTGTGCTTAGGTAAGTAAACATGGTTCCTACACCAAAAGACTTAATTCAAATTTGCACAGTATTATCACATCAATAAGTTGTGTCATGTCTTTGCAGCATGTTCAGCCTTGTGTTCCTACATTTCTTTCTTTACGGTTGCAACATTCTTGCATGGAGAAAAACTCGTATAAACTACAGCTTCATTTTTGAGCTGGCCCCTACCAAGGAACTCAAGTATAGAGATATATTCTTAATTTGCACCATGGCAATGAGTGTTGTGATTGGTGTTACCTTTCTTCATTTGACTCTACTCACAAAAGGGTATTCATATGCCAAAGTACAAGACATTCCAGGACTTCTTCTTCTGGTAAATATGTTTATCATATATTGTCACATTCAGTCTAATACTTGGTGTAATCTCAGCTGAAAAATTTACATTGTTACTGCACGTGCAGGGCTTCTTATTAATACTAGTGTGCCCCTTCAACATCATATACCGATCAAGCCGTTACCGTTTCCTTTGTGTGATAAGAAACATAATTTTGTCACCCCTTTACAAGGTAGTGTTTCCCACTATCATCGTTGTAGAGTCATGTCATCAGGCACAACACACAGTAGCACTAGTTGTCCAAAAAGTGAAAAGAAGTTCAATGGAAAAATTGAGCAAAAACAATTATTATTGTGGAGATAACCTCACCTGCTTCTCTCCTCTTTTTAGGTTGTCATGCTGGATTTTTTCATGGCTGATCAACTTTGTAGTCAGGTAGTGAACATTTTTTCTCACCATTAATGAATAGCTTACTCTAAGGGGAAAATGTAATATTCATTTTGAGAATTGTATCATTGTTTTGTAGGTGCCAATGCTCAGGAGCCTTGAGTACGTGGCATGTTACTATATAACTGGTAGCTATAAAACTCAGGACTATGGATATTGCATGAGGACAAAACACTATAGAGATCTAGCTTATGCAGTGTCATTTCTCCCCTATTATTGGAGAGCTATGCAGGTAAAATAAAATATATTCAGTAAATTATATCAACATTTCTTAAGTTTCTGCATTACCCTTTTCATTGTTCAAAATACATTACATCCATATCCCTGTTATCCCAGATGTCAGCATAACTGAAATGTCAAGTTACACTGATGCTTATGAAAGCTTTTATAAAAAAAAAACCATTAAAAAACAAGGCTCATGGAAATCTTAGAAGCCCTCAAGGACTGATACTGCAATTTACTTTAAAACATTTGTCTTTTTCTTCCCTTGAAGCATATTATGATATCCAATCTTTTGCAGAACTGATGTGTTCTAACTGATCTTTTGCAGTGTGCTAGGAGATGGTTTGATGAAGGGCAGACAAGCCACCTTGTGAATCTAGGGAAATATGTATCAGCAATGTTAGCAGCAGGTGCCAAAGTGGCTTATGAGAAAGATGGGAGTGTAGTATGGCTGTGTGTTCTGGTGATCATGTCAAGTGCAGCAACTATGTACCAATTGTACTGGGACTTTGTAAAAGACTGGGGTTTGCTTCAAATGAATTCCAAGAATCCATGGTTAAGGAATGAATTAATGCTTCACAGAAAAGCCATTTACTACTTGTCAATGGTACATGTCAGGCCCCTCTCTCTCTAATTCACTTAGGACCCTGTAGTGTGGCCCATTGGCACCCAAAAGCTACCTTCATAATCAAAATTAGACAAACTTGCTAATTATCATAGTCTAAACCAAAAAAAAACAAAAACCATACTATTAGTTTTTCATGATAATAGAAAGTCACAAAGTGGAGAATAAACATATTCTCAAAAGAAATGCTGATAAGGCCATTACACAAATTAAAGTGAGATTCCAAATCTAAATCAAAAGAGGACAAAAAAATAACAAAAGATGGTTATATTTCTCCTGATACTAAAACCACACATTATAGGAGCAAATTATTATTTCCTTTCAGATTTACAAACATGGGCCCTCCACTTTCAGACATTGACCATGAAAAACTTTGGCAATTTATGCAGGGGTTAAATCTTATTCTGAGGCTTGCTTGGTTGCAAACTGTTCTTCATTCAAGTTTTGAAAATGTTGATTATCGAGTTACATGCTTATTTTTAGCATCTCTTGAAGTTATTAGACGGGGGCTATGGAATTTCTTCAGGTAAATGAGTTAAAGTGCATTTATTTTCACTCCTGACACAACATGCATGCATAAATTTTGTCTGCTATGAGCTAGGCTTCTCAGACTTCTGTCAAAATTAGTCCTTCTGCCAAAAATAGGATGATCAAAAACATTCTCGAACCAAGTTTTTTTTTTTATAAAATCTTTCAGGTTAGATATCACTTCGTAACTTAAACATCTCAGCTAAATCTAAGATCAAGTTTAATACAAGATTTGTCTCAGCTAAATCTAAGATCAAGTTTAATACAAGATTTGTTTTAGCATTACAAACTGTCTATCAGTGATGTGAACTTTGCAGAAAAACATATATAATAAATAATATTTTGCTGGTGCAGATTGGAGAATGAGCATCTAAATAATGCTGGCAAGTTTAGAGCAGTGAAGATAGTACCACTTCCTTTTCATGAAGTTGATGATGAAGACTAATAATAAAGTCATTGGGTGATTTATTCGAGGGTAGGGGATGCTTCCAGACAAGTATTTCAAGGAGAAGATTCGTTGTCTTTCTTCAAGTTGATGTAATATTGATCAACTTGATTATCTCATTTGCTTTATTTGCCTGATATCATCCTCAATTCTATATATATATACAATTTTTCAATAACATGAAATAGAAAATCAATGAAAAAGTGTTGTTCCACTTTGTCATGTACTTTTTAAATCCCTTATTATCATCCCACATTATGTATAATTTACAATTAAAGAGGGAAAGCAAAAAAAGCATGTCCTCCAATCAATTTGTTAAGGTTTAATATGCTTTAGGAATATGATTGAATCATTTTGAATTCACCAAGCTCTAATCAATCTCGTTATAGTAACATTAACACTATAAGAAATCATCAAATAGAAACTAGATTAGAGACCATTTTAGAAACTAAAAAAAAATGGTTTTTAAATTAGTTTTTATTATTGTTAAATAGTTTCTAAATTGGTATTTAATTAGTTACCAAGGTTTTAACTATCAATTATTTAGTTTCTAAATTTAGTAGCAAAAACTTTTGTTGCTAATTAGATACCAATTTAGAAATCATTTAACAATAATAGAAACTTATTTAGAAACCAAAAATTTATTTAGTCCCTAAAATGGTCTCTAATTTAGTCACTATAACAACTAATTATTTTTTGTTTCTAAAATTGGTTTCTATTTCATGATTTTGTTTGGATTAGACAATAGACTTGAGGGAATGAATTTGAAATGATTTGAAGAAAAAGTATAAAGAAAGTGAAGTTGTTTGAATTAAGGTAAATAAAAGAGTGGAAAGTGTGAAGAAAGTTTATGAAAGCTTGTGAGTGATCTGATAAATGTGATTGAAATTGTATTTTATTTTAATTGATAAAAATATAAATTTACAAATTTATCCTTATATTTAAAAATTATTAAAAAATTAATTTGATTATTTTTTCATATTATAATTATTTTTAATTAAAATATTATTTCCATTAATTGAAATATAATATATAATCTATTATATTTATAATATGATTAATTTTATTATTTTTTAATAATTATTATTTTTATAATTTTGTTATATTTTTTGTGTTTAGATTGTAATTTTAGTTTACATAAAAATGTATAATAATTTGAGTGTAATAGAGTAAATTATAAATAATTAATTAATTAATTATATATATATATAAAGTTTCCTTGCAAAAACTCTTCTAAAATGTGAAAAAAAATTTAAAAGTAAATACTCAACACAAAAGTAGTGTTCATTCATATTATTTTTTTTAAATGAGGTGAGGTTTGCATTCACTTATATACAATGAAATGTCATAATCTCTAGTCGATGTGCGATCTCCAACATCATACCAGTTTCATTCACTTAACACTTATAAATATACTTATAAAAATTATTATTTTATTATAGAGAAATGATACTTTGACAACTATAAAAGTTGTATAACTTTCTATGTGATTGATTTAAATATAAATATATATAATAAAAGATAAAGTTATAATTAAATATTATAAAAAATATTAAAATAATAATATTGAAGGTTGTAATATGGTTGTATAAAAAAATATGGTTGTGAAATATATATTATCCTTTATTATAATATAATATTTTATTCTAAAAAACAGCTATGGAGTTTGTTTTTTTACTATAAGAGTGTTCAAAACAACTTTATTTTTCTGAAAATAACTTTGCAAATGTCCATTCAATAAAAGAATCAATTAATGTTGATACATTATTTGTGCCAAGCTTTTATATTAATTCTCAATGATTAAAAGTAATTGCAAACATTATTTTTAAAATAATTATTATAAAATTCTATAATTTTCAGTTATTATGAAGAAGAAGAAAAAAGATTATACATTGTACTTAAACTATGGAGGAATACCTATAATCAAAGTGTTGAATGGTTTATAAATAAGTACAAATAGATAAAGAAGACTTAGCAAGTAGCTATGTGAACCAATTAAGCATCAAAATCTCAAAGTGGTTTGTACAATAGTACCACAAGTGTTTAGAAACCCTATTGGTTGGATTTTGTAATTGTGTTGTTTGTTAAGAGGGCATAAAAGTTGAAGAGGATAAGGGTTTAAAGATAGGAATAGATCTTAACCTCGTACAATTGGTCCAAATATTTTACATGAAGTGTACCAATGTTTCAGTGTTGTCATCATCCACAGTGTAACCAAGAACCCACCAAAGCCATATCATACACTCAATTAGGGTTTATCCATTCTATATATTTTTTCAAGTGCATTTTGAATTAAGTGAATCCATTCCCAAGTGAAATGGGAATCTATCTATTATTCCACATTTTGTTTTAAGTGTTAAAAAAAGTTTCTTTATCTTTGGTAATAATTGGATTTTGCTTTTGATTCCCACTAGTTTTTTTTTTAATTATCTCTAATAAAAAAAATCTTAAATTATCTTAAATATTTGGTTTCATCGTTCACAACGCTATTTAAACTGCTAGTGGGATAAGAAAAAGAATAAAAAAATTATTGGAAAAGAAATTACTAAAGAAAAACTATTAGGGACCAAAAATGTTAATAATTACCCAATGCTATTATAAATGTATTAAAAAGGTTAATAGTGATCCATCTAGAATGCATGTAAGCTATAATGTGAAATTGTCTCGTTTATTGACAGTGTCTACATCGTAACAAGAAAAATTAGTCAATATTAAAAGGTTAAAAAAATGTTAAATGATCACACCATCGATAATAAAGTGAAATTACACTTATCCATATTTCATTTATATTCGATTATTGAAGCAAAGATTGAGGTTAGTCATTCGGATGAGATAATAAAAAATTTCTTTAACAAGTGTTAAAGAGGTTAGATTGGAAAGCCAATCATAAAAAAAACAAAATATAATATCAGTGGTTCTTCTAAGGTTTTAGAAACAATTTTCTTTCTTTTGAGGTGGTTGACTTCTCGGTCTTCTTTCTTGGTGTGAGCTCTCGATTTGGACTTTCGGCTTGGACCTCTCAGTTTGGACTTTCGGCTTGGACCTCTCGGTCTGAGCTTTCGATTTGGACTTGAATATGACTTGTAAACTCTCACTTCTTTAGGCTAGGTCAACTGCATCTCTCAGTTATTAGTCTCGATCTCCTCTCACGGATGGATGTGTGTACCTAAAAGGCACAAAGTCATAATCATTTTTAGATAGTTATCGTATAAAATTAGTTACTTACTTCTTTGGTTGATCACCTATTTATAACACTTTCTTATTAGGTTTAAAACTCAATTGGATTTTTACTCTTTGCATCTGATCTTCTTTAAACACACCTTTTATGTTTTGAATCATTTAAATAGACTTTGTCATAATAACTATTTATTTATTCATTTTTTATTTAATTTTCACCTTTCGATCAATCTCTCAGATTTCATCCTTTTAAACATTATAAGATATAAGAGTGAATCGATAAATGATATAATTTAGTTATTTTAAATCTTCATTTAAATCCAATAAAACCTTTGGATGCATGGGTGTCTTCATTTCATTTGTATCGTACAACATGTATTTAAGTTGATTTACATATTTTATTTAATGGATGTAGCCACCATATTTCATTTTTTAAACACATAAATTATATTTACAATTAATAATTTTAATGATAATATAAAAAATATTCAAGCATTATTATTTAAAAAATATAAAATGGAATTTAAAATTTAAAATAAAAAACAAAATGAAGATAATAGAGTTCAAATCTATAAGAAAAGAAAAAATCACTGCATCATCGTCTATTTTTCACAAACTCACTCTGCGAGAGTTGTTTCATACAAACGAATGATCAATGGCGGCAAGCGCACTGTACTGTGGCACTGTGTTCGTCCCTTCTCTCTCTCTCAAAACCCCTAAACATGTTCACTCTCTCTGCTTCAATCCTTCTAATACCCTCTTCAGGTAGATTTCTATTCAAAACCCCTTTTCTTTCTTTTCAATTTGAACCCTAACATTTTTCTTTAGGTCAAGATTTTGTGCAATAGTGGCAGCACCATCGCTTGCTAGTCGAGTGTTTAGAGTACATGGGTTGATTGGTGATGATTCTGGAACTGCCCCAGAACCAGAATCACCCAATTCTGAAGCGGTCAGTGAATTATTTTATTATCATTGCTATTAATATCAATATTATTATTAATTTGTCCTCAAATAATTACATTTTTCTTGGTAAAGTTATTTTAATAAAATAGTTTTAGTAAGTGATATTTTGTTATAAATTAACAAAGAATTTAATATATATCCGTAGTAAGTATAGAACTTGCTTCATATATATCTAATAACATTTGCACATTTTACTATGTTATCCTATTCTTAAACATAATATAACGATGGCATGGATTCTTATTTAATGTCTGTGTAAAGATTTATTACCTTGAAAGTGTATGTAAATTAAACTCATAAAAAAGGAAGAGAAAACGAGTTACTTGTATGGTTTTTGGTTTTTGGAATTTTCTGACTGAGGTTGTATTTTGACTATTTTTGGTTATATTTTGTTAAATTTATGTTTAAATAATTATTACAAAAATGTGATCTTGTTTTAACTCTGTTTTCTAACCTCAAATATTTTCTATGTGTCTCAATTAATTTTTCCCATCTACCAGGGTATGGCTCATTCTTGTTATTGACTGTCTATCACTTCATTATGTAGTTTTAAATAAAATAAGAAGAGTAGCTTTTAGTTTCCTCCATAATGATATTCTGAAGGCAAACTTATTTTTTTATTAGTTGTTATGGACATGCGGTTTTGATTGTATCTTTCTCGATGGTAGAGATCATGTTGGATGATCTTCCTCACAAATATTAATTTTTTTCTTGCTTTTGATATTGATACATATGCTTTGCATTTGCAGGGTGCTACTATTGACTTGAATCTTCCAAGAAGAAGTTTGCTTGTACAGTTTACATGTGGCGTATGTGGGGAAAGAACAAAGAGGCTTGTGAACCGGCTAGCGTATGAAAGGGGTGCTGTTTTTGTTCAGGTATCTATTATTTCTCGAGTCTTTGTGAACATTTATAATGATTTTAACATTTATTGTCTAAAAGGTGTTGGCATTCTCTTTTTTTCTTTTAATACTGTTTTCACGGTTCGCCATTGTCCAATTTGATTAAATTTTTTTATATGTTTATGCCTCATGATTGGTCTTCTTTAGATGATTAAGTGTGGGATTGGGGACAGGGATCTCCCGACAAGGGAGGGGGAAAAGACATGTTGTGCAACCTTAGTATGATATCATAAGGCATTGTCCCAAACATAACTTTTGAAGAAGATTTATTTCATAAGACATGTTGTGCAAGGATTGAGTGTACAAGAAATCCTTTTATCACGAAATTTGCAAGGCTGATTAAGGCACAAGAAATAATTAGGTTCATCTTCAAGGATGGTTATGTGAAGGATCAAAGTAGCCCTGGTCCATGACCACTTACAACGTAGTAGCCTAGACAAAGTCCTTCACAAGAACACGAGTTCTACAATTATCCTCTTCTAGAAGCTAAGGTTGAATATAGTTCTCGAAGTTGTGTTTTAATATCTGCATAATGTGAGAGAATTCATAGAGATTTGAACACTTGCAATAGAATGCTTGATGCAGAGTTCATTTCCAAGCTAGGAGATTGATAAAGAGTTGCTTCATCTTCTGCTTTTTATCACGGATTGCTCCTCAACCTCAATGTCACAAAGAATTGAGTTGCAATTTGTTTCTTCCGTTAATTCCTCGTACACGAAGTCAGCGGAAGACTATCCCGGTGGTCAAGCAGTTGAACTCGTTCTAGTGCTGGCTTCTTGATTTTCCCATCCATTTCAGTCAATTGGTCCTTTCTGTTAATAAGTTCAATCTTGATATTTTCTGTTGCTCAAAAGCCTAGCAATGGAATTGTTGACACCTATCTCTATCCCTTCCTATCGGTCAGTTCTCTTCTCGTTTCCTCTAGATAATAGTTGGCTTAACTCCCTCGAAGTCAGGCATCTTGTCAAGTCTCCTGCACCGGTCTCTCTTTAGTGACTTCATCTTTAGTGACCGCAGGCAGGAGTCTTGCCTGCAGTCACTAAAGATGGAATTGGGAATCTGTTTTGAGACTTGGTCACTGAGAGCAACTAACTGCCATTATTTCAAGGTCTATAGATGGAGGCGCATTGTTCCCTGGGCAAGACTAACCACCAGTAGGTGAAAGAAAGAATCAAGTAGATCACCATCTAGTGAAGTTGATTTCCTTGTCTTTGATTATGGAGATTGAGTTTCACAGCCCAGCTCCCCCGCTTGAAAGCTTCCCCTTTATGACATACCTGCCTTGCCCACCACTACAAGCAACCCTTTTTTGGTTGTTTCCAAAAGAAATAATTGATTAACAAATCTGAGTTAACTCTTCCACTAACAGACTTTACTGGTTTGAAACTTTAACTTCTCTTACTCAACTTGAGGGCTTTCTCTCACATCCTTATAGAAGGTTCTTTCTGTCCAATACGGGGGAATCAACTTCGTTCAATTCCAGCATCTCTCTCAGCTGCAAGAAGATCAACTGCATTGCCAAGCTCCAACTCCGCTTTTAGCTACGTGCCATATGAACTCCACGTTTATGCGTATTTGGCATATTAATACGGACCATATCTTTATTCTGTAAATTATTAACGTGGAACACCAATTTTTGCTACAATAAAATAAAATTCCCAGCCATTTTTGCAATTTGTGTTTGTGCCGATCATACAAGGGAAATAACTGGATTTCGTGCTTGTTCTGAAAATTTAATAACTTATGGAATGCCTAATGCATTGAATCATGAATGCAAGTGTTAAAGTTAATTTGTGTCCATGGTGTTGCGGCCAGTAATGTGGTTACCTTTTAATCTTGTGTTGCTAAGTATGCTTTTTTTGGTTTTGGAAACCTTATTTTATTTTCTCACTTTCTCTATGGATATTTGGTAAAATTAATATTATGAGAACACTTATTCTATGTAAATAATTTAAATTTCATCTTACTAGTGTGCAGGATGTCTACGGCATCACAAATTAGTTGATAACCTTGGACTTATCACAGAGTATGACTTTCGGGAGAAAATAAACATCGACTCAGAAAGTGACCGAGTTTGATGTAATAACCTAAAAAAGTAGAGACATTTGGGCTGATTAAAGGAAAGAATCATAGTTATAGATTATCATTATTCATATCTGTGCACCTGAAATAATTTTATATTTTGCAAACAAAATTCCTCATTAAAACGAATCCATGGTTACCATGAGATTGCCAGCAGCAGCTGTAGCCAGTTACAGCTAACAAAACAGTAATAGCTAATCTGTCTGTTCCTTTTAATTTTCCTTTCACACTTTGTCATCAAAGTTATTGTTAAGTGAAGAGTTTTCCCTATAGTAAGAAGTTAAAAAAATGTTAGAATGAATTATATATATATATATATATGTTTAATTGAAAATAAAATTGTTTATATTAAAAAGATTTTTAAAGAATGTAGCTGCTAGGAGGCCATTTTCTCTCTTTTTACTTAAGGTTCTTCCTTTTCTTTTAATTTCCCTTCACATTTGTTGTTTATTAATACTTATTTTCGTCGATTATATTACGTGAAATCTTAACCATCAAAGTTATTATTAAATTGAGAGTTTTCCGGATTGTAAGAGGTTAAAAAGCGTTGATAAAAAAAAGAATGTTAGAATGAATTTTATATTTATATATTTAATTAAAAATAAAATTGTTCATATTAATGTAAGTATAATAATCATCAAGAATTATTTTTTCACGTAAAATAGTTTATTTTAATTAAAATGTTTTTTCAACAAATTTATTCATAAATAATTAAAAAAAGACAATAAATAGATAAAAGTAAAATAAGTTCGTCCATACATTAAAATTAACTTGTACATAAGTTTGAAAATCTATATTTTGATACGTTAATATGAAAACAAATTTACAAATTAGCTTATGAACAAGTTAATTTTAGTTTATGAATAAGATAATTTTATCTTATGGATTTATTTTATTTAAATTTTTTTCTAAAAGTGCTTATTAAAAAGTTCGTCCAAATATTGGTTTAAACTATCTTTGTTGGCACATCTACCCTCCACCAGTTTGCTCCATATCTTTATTCTATAAATATTAAAATGGGATATCAATTTTATTTTTGCTTGAAGAGAAGAAAAGTAAATTTTCAGCATAAAAATCTTAAAGAGAAATAAATTTACTAAAAATAATTAGTTGTTATATTAATTAAATTAGATATTATCTTAAAAACTAAAAAAATTATTGATATTTAAATTAATTTTTATTATTGATAAATAATTTTTAAATTAATATTTAACTAGTTATCAATGTTTTAGCTACCAACTTTAGAATCTAAATAATTGGTAATTAAAATTTTGGTAGTTAGTTAGATACTAATTTAAAAATTATTTATTAATGATGAAAATTAATTTAGATATCAATAATTTATTTTAGTATATAAGATAATATCTAATTTAGTTAATATAACAACTAATTATTTTATCTCTAAAATTAGTTCATATTTAATAATTTTATAATAGTATTTCTTCTGGATTTGAGTTTGGTTCATACAAAGGAAGTTAGTGGATTGCATTGCTGCGTGTGAGCTTGTTCTGAAAGTTCAAATAACTTTTGAAATGACCAATGTATTGGATGTATGCAGGTGTTAAAAGTTCATTCATGTTCATGTTCTTAGCCTAGCAGCCCTTTTTCTGTGGCTACCTTCTAATCTTGTGTTCCTGAGTATGCTTTTCATTTTGATGATGGCCATATTATTTTCTCATGCTTTACTTTATTCTTTATAGGCATATTTTCTAAAATTTTGCTATGCAAATTCTTATTTTGTGTTAGTAATTGACATTTCACCTTACTATAAGGTGTCATCCCTCTTCTTAATTCTTGTATAAGAGTTTGATCACTCTTTAAGTAATCTATATTTATTTATTGTTTTTTCTCATGAAAAAAATGTGCAGGATATACAAATTAGTTGAAATTCTTGGACGTCTGAGTATAACATTGGGGAGAAAATAAACAGACTCAGAAACTGATCGAGTTTGATGTTATAAGACTAGAGACATTTTGTTTGACATTTCCTGATTATTTCAATAATTCAAAAATGCATATTCATTAATAGTTCTGAGCAAAGATCACAACAAAAAAAAGATAAGAATCATAGGTATAGATTCTCATTATTTAGATCTATGCACATTAAAAATTTTATATTTTGCAAACCAAATAACTCATTAAAGTGAATCCTTGGTCACCATGAGACTGCTAGCAGCTGTAGCCGGTGACAGCCAGCAAAACAGCAACTGCAAGTCCGGCTGTTGCCCATATATTTCTCCCTTGCTGGTGCTTTGATGGAGAAGCATTCTGTGAAAGGAGAAAAAAAATGTGATCAAAAGTGTGATAATGATGAGACACATTGGTAAATATGGCAAATATCCATATATGATTTGTAATTTGGTATTCACTAGACAAAATATTACCAGATTCAGACTTGGTGATGGTGCTGGTGTTGTGTCTGATTCTGCTGTGGAATCAGGTGGTGCTGGGGGACTTTTGCGGATAATTGTTGGTGCTGGAGCTGGTGCTTGATGTCTCCTGTGCCTGTGCCTTCTATGTTTATGGGATGATGGTGCCGGTGCTGGTACCTCTACTACTGGTGTTGGTGCCAGTGTTGGTGGTGGAGGAACAGGAGACGGAGTTGGTGCTGACTTTGAAGGTGCAGGTGCTGGTGTTGCACTTACTGGTGCAGGAGCTGGGGGTGTTATGGCTGGTGTTGGGGCTATCTTTGGTGGCGGCGATGGTGGTGGTGTAGCAACTGGTGGTGGCGGTAGTGGGGGTGGTGATGTGGGAGGTGAGACAGGAGATGCTTTTGGTGGAGTTGGGGGTGGTGGGGCTGTGGGAGTTGAAGCTGGTGCAACCTTGGGAGCTGGTGGTGTCACAGGAGCTACAATTGGAGGTGGCGGGGATGTCGCTGGCGGCGTGCTTACGGTGGGAGGGGATGCCACCACTGTTGGTGGTTGTGTTACCACCGGTGGCGTGCTAGAAGAGGGAGATGTTGCAGCTGGGGTTGCAGGTGGCAACTGCACTGGGGGCAGGGTTGCAGGTGCTTGGGCATTGGAAGGTAGCTGGAAGCAGAGGCATACTAAAGCCAATGTCCAGAACACTACAGCCATTGTATGTTGAATGTTGTTATGTGGTTGAGAATGAAGAGAGTTTGCATCTTATATATGAGCTATGGTGAAGGCTAGGTTGAAACGTATGGTGTGGACGATCTGTGGAAGGAAGGATGTAGCCTTCATGTGACTATGACATCATTTATACATTAATCATCTACCAAGTTAGCTTCCCTTGCATCAAGAGGGACCCTTGAAATCCTAAGTCCTAGTCATTTAGACTTCTATCACAGCCTCACCATTCAAAGTTAATATTATGGTATGACCTAACTTGCGTCTAGGTTCTCATAGACAAAAGATGAGGTTGATGGAGAAGGAGTGATGGAATGAATAAAAAGTTTCATGCTAATGAGAACATAATTTCACCAACTATTTTCTAAGCATACCTATATGCAAGTACCTTGTCTCCATCACTTTCTGTTAATACTTGATGGTTAGAATTTCACATAGATTGTGATGTTTTATCAGCAGTCTAATCGTTGTACATACTCTATCTCTATGTTTCTTGCAAGTGATCTCAAATATTCACCCAATCACAACCCTTTCAAAATAAATGAATGGAGACAGTGACAGACAGGCTTTAATATATCATTACATTCTAGTCATCATCTTAAGCGTTTGAAGTCATTACTTCAAATTAAAGTTGACAACAGTGGCTTGGCAACGTCTGAAATTATTGTTCATGCCAGCTTAAATGGTTGAATACTCTAAGATAAATTGAACATTGTACTTTTCACAATGACCATTCATTCAAGTCTAAAAAAATTTGCAGCTCATTTAAAACATGGGAAAATGTGTATCGGATTTTCTTATAAACAGAACATTATGTGGAAAACGTCATGTATCTTGCTGATTATCTTGGAAGGGTGGTGGTGAGAAACAGGAAGGCGAGAAGGGTCCTTTGAGGCTTCCACTTTCTTCGTTTTCCTTCTTAGATGAAAGAATTGCTGCATTGCATCTGCACACTCGGTGGCTAAGACCCCTCTTCTTATTTTCATCTTTGGATGGAATGGATGAACTGGGGCAGGTGGCACATTTCTTGGTTCTGATGCATGTTCTCCTCCATCAGGGAAAAGCCTGCAAAAAAGGTTCAACAAGGAGCTATAAGTAATATTTGATGTACTGTGCTTTCAAGAACATTTCATGTGCAGAGCTTTCAAGAAAATTTTCACTAAACCCTGCCTGCATAAGTAGTAATCCCAGTACATTTGAAGAAAGGCAACTTATTAAGTTTCTGGAAAGGTAAATTAGAAGAAATTCCCATGAAATGCTAAGAACAGGGTTGGATTCAGAAATGACATCTATATAACATAAGTAAAAGAGTTTAACAAACATACACTATCATCATAAAAGTTTTTATATTTTCAGCCATGCTGATAGTTACTACAAAAATCAATAGACTCACACATGATAATCTGTCCTTCATACAAATTTTAAGATAGATACTGTAAAAGTCAATAAACTAATCACACAATTTATGATTAAATGAAAGTTCGCAAAAAATCTTTACATACTATTTGTTTCTGTTTTAAAAACCATGTTAGTGAATCATCAAGTAACCGGTTCAAATAAACCAGAAAACTGATGTGAAGAAGTACTGGTAAAAGAACCAGAAAAAAATCAATCGAAAACTGGTTTAAACCAGGTAAATATTAAATATTTAATAATACACCATTAAGACTTCTTTTCTTATCAAAAAAATTAAAATAACCTAATATATTTCTTTTTTTCTTTTTATTATACAATAATCTTGTTATTATTACCAAATATGATGAATAATATTGAAATTTCAAGTTAAGTATGATAACATATTTTATTTTATTTGTATTTTAAATGTTAAGAACCTATAATTTGTTTCATTTTAATTTTTAGCATCATAGAATTATGATATTATATTCTTAATATTATTCTATCCATTGTTTAAATATTTAATGATTATGATAATTTTATGAAGACCAATTAATCACAGTTGAACCATTGAATCAGTGCCTTGACTGATTCAATGAACTGTCTGATTTTAAAAACATAGCTATCATTGCATTTACTTTTTCTCTGAGTAAAACACATGTTTCATACTCATTAATGATGTCTAGATAAAAAAAGTAGGGAATTTGACATAAAAAAATTAACAGTAACCATCTAGTTGTTAAATATCAAATGTATGATATGCTTTATGATTGAGAGTATTGTGGTACTATTCTTATTATAGTGACATTTTGTATGTGTGCAATCCCTCTTTTTCCAATCACTTTTCTTATGTCTCAGCCAATTTAACTAAAGATAACAAACTAAAGGTAACTAACCGTAACATAAATGTGCATAAATACCAATTCAGCCAAATTTAGGTAAAATTGATGAAACATTATTAAACCATAAAGCCTTCCTTGTAACATAAGTATAACTTTATAAGCAATAAAAAAAGCACGTTGGCTTCATACCTAATCCAGCTACCATCAGCTCCAAGAAGCTTATTGGGAGCACCCCACACAAGAGTGTCTATTCTTGCCTGAAGGATAGCACCAGCACACATAGGACATGGCTCAAGCGTTACATAAAGTGTGGTGTCCTGAAAATGGGAAAATTTTGTCCTTAAACTAATTTATCAAGTTGTGTAAATACCAGAACTAATAGACATCAAACATTGCACAAGGAAGACTAAATTACTACTTCCAAGCAATGTTTGATCAGGAAGAATTGAAAGAAGGGAAATGATTCATCTATTAGGACCACAGGCAAGTATAAAAACAAAAATCATTTACTTTTTCACTTCAATTCCCCTGTACTAAAACATTGCTTTAGGTGATTAAGCATGCAATTATAGTCACAAACTCTTTTTCTGTATTGTTAGAAGAGCATTATTTTTTGTGACATTATTTATTCAATAGCAAAAGATATAAAGCAATCAAAATTGGGCTTTTCTTTGGTGTTTGGCTCACTGGCACTTTTAAGGGGTTGGCATTTCAGATTTCCTTATAGATTGGCCCACCACTGTGCACTGATTTTCTTAATCTCTGTTTGGCTGGTTCTTTTTAAGTTTTGCCCTGTTGTAGTTTTTTTATGGAGGATATCCTAACCTCTTATCTTTGTATTCCTCATTTTTATTAATGAATTTCTACTCTTTTAATAAAAAATCACCACAACAGGGTTTTCAGAATTCTCAAACATTAATTAGATAAAAGTACTAGGGAGTTAGGGAGTGACAGATTATAAAGTAGTCTGATCCCAATATTATTTTCTCAATTTCTTTCAATAACTTCACCTTCTTTAAACATAACTTCATCTTGTTAATATATACTCTTAATTGGATGTTTCAAAAGTTATATCCACCATTGCACGTATGCAAATAAACCTTGTTTTTGAACGATGTTTAATTTTCCTGATAGATCTCCCATGTCTTTATCAATTTTTAAAATCTCATCTCTTTAATTCATTCCTATTTTATATAATAAAATTATTATTCTTAATAATAAAATATGTACAATTTAATTTATTTTTAATTTAAATTTATAAATATCTTGTAATGGCAACTTGCTTGTTCTGTGAAAGTAAATATTATAGATCTGCTGCTGCCTGCAATAGATGTCTTTAACATAAAAGTGGTGGAATATTTTCACATGACAAAATAGTCGTATGATATGAGCTTAAATCATACAGAAACAAAAGAAAATGAATATGAAACTTTGGCTGTAGTATCACAATAAATATAAATGTCCTACAAGGAAAACTTACAGATAGTCTCCATGTCCGAAGAAGGTTTGAAGCTTCTCGTATACAAATCATCTCTGCATGGGCAGTGGAGTCGCGTAATTCTTCCACTCTGAAACGGATATTTAGATATAAAATTAAAACTAAGGCAATTACAAAAAAATGAAGTAATATTAATATCACAACACTTACAAGTTGCACCCTCGAGCAATAATTTTCCCATGCTGGACAAGAACAGCACCAACAGGGACCTCCCATGTATCAGCAGCCTTCTTAGCTTCCAAAAGTGCTTCCTTCATGAAAATTTCATCTATTCTACGCTGTTCAAGTTCTTGTTCATAGGCTTCTTCCCAGTCATCAAACCTATCCCTTATGACTTGCTTGTTCCGTTGAAGCTTCCTTTGCTTTAACTCACCATCTTTTCTCTCTGAGCCAGACAATTCAGACTGCAAAGGAGCAACAAAATCCTTGATTGGCACCACTAACTGAGCTCCTCCAGACATGTCAGATCCACCAATGCTTACAATTTCTCCAGCAACAGGAGGCCCTCTCGCAGGTATTGAAATTGGTAATTCCACGTTTTGTGTGCCAGAAGTAGTGGCTTTCAAATCTTTATTATCTTCGGTCCAACTAGCATTTTCCTCTCCAGAAGTATAAGAGGCACCTACTGACATTGATCCACCTACTGACACTGATCCACTTTCCAATGTATTCACTGATGGCGATCCAATTTCAAGATGTTTTCCTGTGTCCTTCAGTTTATTGTCATACACCTCTCCCTTGCTTTGGGCATAATGTCTACCTGGTTTTATTTTATCAGAAATCATGGCTTGAGGTAGTACACTTGTTTCGTCTCTGACATTAGTTTTAGTGGTTTCCTCATGATCCTGCCCAGAAAACCATGTGTCACTTTCAGACTTGTTTGGTGAGTTTCTCTCAGCTGATCTTCCAGCTGATGTGGAAGAACCAGACCGTGAACCCCAACGTAATCGAACAACATCTGAAATTATACCCCATAAGGACCTCCCACTTTTAGAAACAATAGCTTTCCCGGTTTCTTTGCTGATCTCTGTTTCTTTGGCTACTAGACCTTGTTCAATAGATGGTTCAGTGACATTCCACATCTCATCAGAAGGACCTTTGGTCCCAGGAAACCCAGAGGAACCACTAGTATCGTGCTCCTTTGACTGAACATCATTTTTAGTGCCTTGTTGCCTCAAGCTGTAGATCTGATTACCACCAACTTCAAGTGTCAACTTTGTTCCTGTAACTTCCATCTCTTGTGCTTTGGAAGTTGTTACTTCTTGCTCGATCCTCTCAGCAAACTCATCAACAAACTGCCTAGATGATTTCTCTGAAAGATTAGCTGAACCAAGAGCATCTGGATGCAAAGCAGAACTCCTTCCTGAATTATCATACAAAGCAGAAGATCCACTCATTGAAGTTTCAAGGAAGACATTTGGGCTTGCAATTCCTGCAGTGAGTTCAACATGTGCTGAGCCTCCACCGACTTCTGAAGAGGAAGGGATCAACATTGTTGCAGAGCTCCTTTCTTCACCTGCAGTTAACATAACATGTTTTCCATACCCAGAAACCAAATGCAATGATCCCTGCAAGCTGGACTCCTCTCTTGAGGTGGTTTCATCAGAAATTGATAGGTTGCAAGATCTTTGGTCAGCTCTGGTCAATTCAAAATTTGCAATCCTTTCATCAGTTTGGCTAGAACTTTCTTGAGTTCTAACAACTGATGTTGGTTTACTTTTTGGAATGAATCTCACCTTCTCATAACCTTTTTGAGAACTTGAAACTTGCTTTTCATCACTGGCATAGCCTTCTGATAAAGCGCTGACAAGTTCAGATCCTTTCCTGTGTTGGAAACTCTGAGTTGTCCTTTTATCTGTTTGAAGCCATGTACCCCTTGAATCAGAGCTTATGTTCAAATTTTCACCCATGTTCTTTAATCTAGTTCTAGACTTCAGGATAGATGTATCTTCAACATTAGCTTGTGTAATGATCTTCTCTCCTTTTCGGTGTTGCTGCTCCTCTACTCCATGAACATAACTCGAAACATTTTTCACTTCCATGCCCTTCATCTTAGTACTTGAGGTCCCTTCACAGTCTTCAGTTCTTAAATTTCCAGTATATTTATGGGAACTTCTATCTATCAAATCCTTTTGAGTGGTAGAAATAGAACCAACAGCCTTTTTATAGGTATCATTTGTTTCTTGTAAAAGTGTTTCTGATATTGCAAGGTTCCCATCCCTGCCACTGAATGCCTTCTTTGATTTCAAAATTTCCTTTCCAGTGGTAGAAGTTGAACCAACAATTTTTTCATGTTCACCAGTTGTTTTCAACGGTATTTCTGATATATCAAGCTTCCCTTCCCTGACACTGAATTCCTTTTGTGATAACAAACTTGCCTCAACTTCATTACAATCAGACTCTTGTATATCTATGGACTGATGTTTTCTTTTATTTACTGTTTCAAGATATGACTTGTTTGTTTTCTTATCCAAATAGTCAACAAAAGATGATTTATCTTCCTCGCTATTAACTTGGTTTTGTGAAATTGACGATCTTTTATGACTGGATTCATGTGTTTTAAATCCACTCAAATACATATCCTGTTGTTCCTTTGTGGATTCTGTGTTTCGCAGAGTTCCCTGAGTCATCTTCTTTTCAGACTTCTTCCTTAGGTTCCAATCAATATCCTCACCAAATGCAAATTTTTCCTTATTTGAAACACCCAGCAGCTTCTTTGAGTCATTCCCTTTCCTGTCGAATTCTTCCTTGACTTGTTCCTCTACACCATTTGCTTCACCCTTCTCATATTCCAGTGACAATTCTTCCAAACCAATTTCATCTTGAACTTCCTGCTCACTCCCCAAATCTCCTGATGAGAAAGAATAATAAGATGAACAACTAGACACATCTCTTCGTTTCCTATGGTTTTCACTTTTTGCAAACGCTTCCCTTTCTTTGCTGGGCTTGTCATATTCTCTTCTCAATTCAATGGTGGATGACTGACGTTGCTTCAAATCTACTGATTTCTCTGTTTTTACTTTCTCACCTGAATTCAAATGTCCCTCTCTCCTCACATTTTTCCTTACCTTCTCTGCTCCCATTCTTTTGGATGAAAACACATCTTTACATTTGCTACAAATGGCAGATTCCTTCTCTGCCTCCTCATTCAATAAGCTGAGAACTGCTTCGACATCATCAGAACCAAATGAATGGGAAAATGTTCTCCCCTTTTGTGAGGTAGCACGAATACATCTTCCCTTTATGCTTCGTCTACTAATATTGCGAACAGTTTTCTCATTGACAGAAGAATTAAGCTCTTGACAATCCCTGAGGAAACCATAAGCTGGCAGCCGGGAAAGGTAGCGATCTCCACCACCCAGTATCAACCTTCTAGTTGCTGACAATTGAAGAAGAGCAGATTGCCTCAACCCATTTACAACACAAGACTGTACAGGTACTCTGTAAGTGGAAACTGAACAGCAATCACAACAACCACAGCATGACAAACAGTATGACGGGGTTCTGTCAAATCTTTCATAACATAAATTTGAGTAGCCATTGAAAGATAATGAGAATGTTTCTTTAGACCTAACAGCATATACTGTTGGGCTAACATATGCGTTGTACATAGTTGCACACATCTTCCCACAAGGGTGGGAGAGTGTATCTTGATGAGAGTAGGTTCTTTCGATTACAATTGAGCTCAAACAAGTAGAGAAATCATGTAAGATGCCATAGATTTGAATGCCAAAACGCAGTAGGCCATGATCTGTCAAGTGCTGATATAGCAGTAGGCTGTGACAAGAATAATCAACATAGTGAAATGCTTTTGGAAAAGACAAGACCTAATATCCACACCTGTACCAATAGATTGTTCAGTGAAATCAGAATCACTGACTCAGATCAAAATTCAACATCCAAACCAACTTATCTCAGTATACACGATAATTTAACATCAGAACAGATGGTAACAGAAAACAACACAACAGTATTTTCAATAAGGGAAGCATAAAGGTAACATATCACTATTCCGTATTATTAATACTTTTATGTAGAGGACAACAAGATGGAATGAGCCAAAAGCACGCACTAACTTCGTCAAAAGATTACTGATGCAAATCATGTCAGTCCACGATAATGTCCCAATAGGTCAAGCAAACAAGAAGGATCACCACAAAGTTTCATTCAGCAACAAGGCAGTTTTTATAGGCACTAGCATCCCAAAACGTCAAATTTGCAGTTCATGGATATTCATCACATATGTTTTATACGAAAAAATACAATAAACTCGGAAAACGTGTTTAAAAAGATCCTTAACACAATCAAAGCTCCTCAAATTGTACCATCGCATCAAACACTCATTCCACTACATTAAACAAATTCAGTAATAATATTATCTCAACAATAAAAAAAAAAAATACTCAATACAATATTACACAGAACTTCTCTAAACAGAAAGAATTCACATAAACCCATCAGTAAAATTAAGCAAGCATCCCACAAACTCATGCTCAACTTCCACACAAGTTCATTCATTAGCTAAATCCCCGGAAAACTCATCCTTTGACACTCAGATTCCTCAACAAACTTCAACCCAACACACAGATACCCCTCTATACTTCACACAATTCCACGGCAGTTAAGTGCCCCAGTTTCACAAAACGAACAAAATTCTCAAATCAAGCACTCGCAACCTTCTGCCCATGTAAATAAACCATCATCAACACAGAACAATCGTCCTGCACTTAAAAATTTAGAATCTTGTTTCATTGTAATGAGACCAACCATTGTCCTGCATACTTTTCCACCACCCACACTACAATTTAAGGGTTCAGTTGGGTCAATGCAGAACGAGAGAGCAAAAAGGAAAGAAGGAAAGTGCAGAAAAGTGGTGTAAAAGAGGAAGAGAGGGAAAGGTGAGACCTTGAACAGCGATGGGGGTGTGCGGTTATCCCTAGGCTCAACCCACGAAGAGAAGATTAATGAGAAGTGGGATTTGCATGATGGGTCAGTGAGAGAATGAAGAAAGGGAGAGAAACGAGATGAGATTGGAAAGCAAGAAAAGAGAGTGAGGGAACTGGTTTGAAGTTTCTCTTGGATTTGGATTGTTCCTGAGAGCACACAGAATCCGGGATCTCTTTTTCTTCCCCATAATTCTCATCTCCACCCACTAAATGTAAAAATCCCATTTTACTCTTCTAGTTTATGAAAAAAAAATACTTTATATTATGTAGTAAAATATAATGTTTGGATAATCTTAAATGTTATCTTCGTGTTACACATAAGTATTGGAAATTGATATTTTTAAGATAGGTATAGGTGAAGTGTCCAGTTTAAAAAATATTTATTAGATTTTTATAATTCTAATATAGTTTTTTAGTAATTTTTTTCTTAAAAAAATTCAAAAACTCAAATTTTTTATATAAAATTTTATTTAATTATAAAAGTAAAAAATAAATCCTTTTGAATCAATAATAAGAAAAGTGTTTATAACTTGAAATATACTTGTACACATAAACTTTTATTATTAATTTATATAATTCATAATTATAATATATATATATATATATATATTTCTATATTCTACATTTTAAAGATTATATATGTTTTTCTATCCGTATCGTTTCAATATCCTGTGTCGTTTCAATATCCTGTGTCTGTGTAATTAGAAATTTCTATTTTATATTAAAAAAAATTTTGAGATTTGATAGTTCAAGAGTTATTGTTTACTTCTACATTACAAAATTCAAAATATATTTTTCTTGTATCCATCTAAGATTATACATATATAAGAGAAGATATGATATTTCTAAATTACAAAATCCAAAAAAAAATAAAAAATTCATTCATTCATAACATAACAAATAAATAACAGGGTGATGGTGGAAAGGGGAGAGTTTAATCTTTTGAAGGTTACCATTGGGGTACACCACTATGGGTGAAGAAAGAAATAATCCACGGAACACAGCTGTTTTGAGATAGAACAGAATCATTGAACAACCATAATTCCTTCAAGCACCCCTATTTTTCCTATCTGTATCGTCATATATTTTGAAATGACATCATTGCCCTTGCAAGTTTGAATTGAAGCTAAATAGCACCTCCCTTGTCCAATGGTAGGGGAGTTGAGTGGTGGTTAATTGTAGAGTACACGTGAGAAGGCTGTTTCTTCCTGCACCTCCATATATTCTTCTCCCACCTCCATACATTTTCATATTTCCAAAAATACCCCTCTGTAATATTCCAGATTACGTAATCTGGAAGTCTTTTTTTAAATTCATAATTAACTTCTGGATTACATAATCCAGAACTCTTTTTTCAGATGCATGATTAGTTTCCGAATTATGTAATCCGGAAGTTGTTTTTAGCTTCCGGATTACATAATTCGGAAGTCTCTTTTAAATGCATATATGGATTACATAATCCGGAAGCTATTTTATGGGGGTGGCACAAGAAGGTTAAAAAAGTATTTTCATGTTGTGTATGGGGGTGGCAGAAGAACCTATGGAGGTGCAGGAAGAAACAGTCACGTGAGAAAGTTAAAAGGATTTAGGCAATTGCTTCTTGCACCCAACACTTTTGAACCTGCACCGAACACAATTTTAAAATTCCAAAAATACCCTTTATTCTGGAAATAAAAATCCAGAATTGAAAATAATACATTCCAGAAAAGTAGATCCGGAAGAGATTATTGTGTTTCGGATATAAAAATCCAGAAACAAAAAATCAAAATCCCATTTGGGATAAAAAAATCCAAAACTGAAAATAATACATTTCAAAAAAATTTATCCGGAAAAGATTATTATGTTCTGGAAAAAAAGGTTTGGAATGTAATTTTTTATGTACCCAATTTTTTAAGGGTATTTTTGTCTTTTATTCTGTAATTGGGTGCAGTCATACTGTGGAGGAAGCAATTGCCAAGGATTTATCGTCTTTGAATTATGGGATGTTGAAATTTTCTTTTTGAAACTCATGATTTTAGAAAAGTTAATTTAAGACATTACATACATATTTTAGAATAAAAAATTATATTTTTTATTCAAGAATAAATGCGAGTGTTTTGACTGGGAAATAATTTAAAATAAAGTTCTTAATCATTAATAAAGAACATCAAATTTAGAAGTTGATTAATAACAAATGAAGAATACATATATTAGAATTTTGTAAAAATACTTATGGAACAAGTATTTCACACTTGGTGAGCGGTAATTTTAGGTTACATGTTATTCTCCATTAGTAATAGATAAGTTGTTTATAATCAATGGTAATGAATTATTTTTATATTGTTTTATTATAATGTACTAAATTTTTTACACTTTTGTAATAGATAAAGAATATTGGAGTAAATTATTAGAGAATGGGAACATGTTTTTTTTATATGGTTGTTAATGTGATCGAAGGTGAAGTTTCACTTGAAAGAAAATTGTTCACTCAAGTCCTTATACGGAATAAAAAGGATAAATGTTACATTGTTTTTGGTATTTGGTTATTTCTTATTAAAACTTGTATCTTTTTATAGGTTTTTCTTCTCCGAGAATCTAAGGACAATTAGAATGTTTTTGTTATCATCAAAACCTTTACACAAGGATTACATATCATTAGACATTAGACGATCTAAAGAGATGTACACCAATATAAGATCTTAAACTGTGTTTATCTTAACACAAAGACGGTTCCTGGAAACTTAAGGGAAAAGAGGGTGGTGAATTGGATTACATAAGGATTTCCATACACAATTTCTTGGGTGAAATAGGATCACAGGCAACACTCTCTACTTCATACTAGAATTTTGACTATACTTTATAATCAAAGGGACTCTTATGTCATACACTATATCCAAAAGGTTTTATGTACATGATGATTACCCATGTTGGTGAACCACCTACATGACTAAGGAGTCATGTAGGTAATGGGTGCTTTGAGTACCATAAAAATGTGAGTAGGAAATTATGGTTGACTTTGTGTTTGTTAAATATATGCAAATGAATAATATGTGACATGTGGAGTAGCAATTTGGATCATTGTGGACAAATTTAACGTTGAGATGTGTACATGAGAATATGGTAGTTGCTTTCAAATTATTGTTTCATTAATGTTGTTGTAAATCCTAAGTGTGTAAGTCATTTTAGAATAATGTGTATGTTTAATATTTCATGTACAATGTATCTTGATTGACGCAACTGATAAAGTATAATTGACGCAACTTTATATCTTAACTAATTTTAGACGTGTATTCTCACAAATCAATTTTCTTCCAAAGTTAGTTCATATGATAATAAAATGCAGTATAAATAGATAAATGAAATATAACAAGGTATTTTAACTAGTTTGTGATGGAAGAGGGCCCAAGCTCACCACACTATGAAAGCCAAAAGACTAAGACTAGCTTCACAAAGGAGCGTCTAGCCTCTCAAAGGAGCGTCTAGTCTTCCAAATGGAGCGTCTAGCTTCA
>Ga0123342_1001293_pt1 | contig 42008 bp, 24 predicted proteins | sample Turbeawhitnodule_FD_89960 | JGI IMG/M metagenome (GOLD analysis project Ga0123342, IMG submission 89960) | Root nodule microbial communities of legume samples collected from Mexico - Turtle bean Mexico white nodule | ecosystem: Host-associated > Plants > Roots > Nodule | place: Mexico: Nepantla...
AGGGTAGACACTTCAATATTATTTGTGTGTCCACTATTAATTAATACTATTTGACTTTGGTTTTTTTATAATTATGTCCTGTATTTTTTTACTTGAAATTAACATGATTACATCATCAATAATAATAAAAATAAATACTAATATATGTTTATAGATTCAACTTTTATGTTGTTGTAGGGTTTAATTTCTTATTTTCTTCATTCTTAAAAAAATAATTTTAAACTAAATATTTTTAATTTATTACTTTTTTTTTATTTTGTAAAAACTAATATCTTTATTTATTAATTATATTTCTAACTATTTTAAACATTAAAAATACTTATTTTTAATGCATTCAAAATTAAAATTATCAAAAAAATAATAATTTATTATTTATTTATTTATTTTTAAAAATGTGCTAGATAGGGAAATAAAAAATAAAAGGGTGCTAGATAGGGAAATAAAAACAAAAGGGTGCTAGATAAGGAAATAAAAACAAAAAGATACTAGGGAAATAAAAGTGTAAATGGTGATAGATAGAGAATTTACCCTCATGTGGACCTGTTATCGGGTGTGAATATATCAAAAACCTATATTAAAACTGTAAAGAGTAAAAGAAGAGACAAATTTAGTATTGTTTTGAACCCTTTTTGTTTTTCTTATTTGTAGTTTATTTTCTTGTTTCCCAACTAACCACAAAGATTTTACCTCGTTAATAACACAAGGATGTAAATATTTTTAGACAATAATGAATTTATTTAGGGAACTTAATTATTTCTTGTTGTTAAAAAAATCATTCTATTGCATTAGAAGTCATGATCATGTTAAAATTAAATATTTATCCTCTCTGCTAAATACCAATTAAGCTCAATAGCTATAAAACGTTGACACGAAATTTCCTCATCATTTTGTTTGCTTAAATTTAACATTTAATTATTTAGTATCATTATACAGTCAAACATATTTTAAATTATTTTACCTTTTTAAAATAATTTTTCCAATAAAATAAACAATTTAATTTAAATATATTAAAGAAAAACATTGTTATAGATTTTGAATCTAAAAATTCATTTCATCCACTTTACAAATTTATTAATATTAGTATTTTTAATATTTATAATATTTTAGGTTGCATCGAAAATTCCTAATGAAAAAACATATTCAAATTAACTAAATTAGGAATTGTGTTTGAATAAGATATAGAAAATGACGGGGTGCTGATATTTTAACACTTAGAAAAAACTACTTACTGAATAATTTAAAATAATAAAATTTTAACTATATTTATTTTATTTTTTGACTCAAAATTCTAACACATACACTATTAACGTAGGTAATTAAGTGACGTTTTTTGAAGTCAAACTATTATTTTCTTAAAAGACTCAACTAGTATAACAGCAGATGTTAAAATGATTCAAAATACAAGTGTTTTAGAAACATGTATTTATTTTGTTCTTTATTATAAGATATTATTTTGAAATTTTATTATTATTATTTAATTACTATTTGTGTCTGATTTTTTTTTTATATAAAATTTAATTAGAGTATTTTAGTTCATAAATAGTAAATGTTATGAATCGTCTCTTTCTCTTTATATATTAATTATTTAAGAATGACTTTAAAAATTTAAAATATTACAATATTAGACAGTTTAATATTAGGAATATTAATAATTATTTTTAATGAATAAAATTGATAAAAAAAATAATAATTTAAACAGCTGGTATTTTCAATTAATGAAAAATCATTTATTGGCTTCATACAATTAATGAATTATTGATTTGAGATTACTTAACTTAACATTAAAAAAATGAACAAACCAAAAGGTCAGTTACAAAATATAAAAATTATAAATAAAGTCAAATTGAGTCAATTTAAAGAAAGAACATAGTGGAACACAGTAACACACGTAAGTTAAAGTAAATTGAATAATTAATACTGAATAGAAAATAAAAAAAATGGTCTGAATTAGTTGCTAATTAACCCTCCATTACATTTCCACGCTTAACTAATAACGTTTGATATAAATCCTCATTAGATTGACAAAGCAAAGTCTGAAGGGGAGAAAAACAAATCGATTGGTGGTTCAAATGCAGCAGCACCACCAAGTGTAAGAATCTTCCGTTTCAAACTTTATCGATTCTGTTCTGATCAATTTCTTCCTCAGTGAGCGACTGAGAGTGCGTGCGTGCGTGCGTTCATCAGCATGTCCACCATCGATATGGAAGGCGAGGGGGCGGAGAGTGCAAAAAGAGACGACGACGTTTCGCCGATCGAGGAGGTTCGGATGGTGGTGTCGAACGAAGACAATCCGAACGAGCCGGTTTGGACGTTCCGCATGTGGCTCCTGGGGATCATGGCGGTGGTATTGCTCTCGTTCTTGAACACATTCTTCGGGTATCGGAGCCAGCCGCTCACGGTGACGATGATATCGGTTCAGGTGGCGACGCTTCCCATCGGGCGCTTCATGGCGAAGGTTCTCCCGCGAAGGAAGGTTCGGATCGGAGGGAGAGAATTTTCACTAAACCCTGGGCCCTTCAACACAAAGGAGCACGTGCTGATTTCGATATTCGCGAATGCTGGTGCCGCGTTTGGGAGCGGTTCGGCTTATGCCGATGGCATTGTGGATATAATACGCGTGTTTTATGGGAGGAAGATTACCTTCTTGGCTAGCTGGCTCCTGGTCTTGACCACACAGGTAATGTTAAAAAGTGTAAGACCTGATGAGTGTGTAAGAGTAGTTTCAAGATTGAAACGAATTGCGTTATTCATTGAATACTGAAGGATGGCTATGGTTATGGACGCAGGTGTTAGGGTATGGATGGGCGGGGATAATGAAGAAGTACGTGGTGGAGCCGGCAGAGATGTGGTGGCCCGGTACTCTAGTCCAAGTCTCTCTCTTCAGGTAAACTAATCGTCTTTTCTACTATTTTCACTTTTTTCATCCATTTACTTTCTCAATTTTATTTTACCAATTCCATTCAATATTATATTATTTTAATACTACAATCTCACCTCCTTTATAACTTAAATCTACAATTAATTGTGAATTGAATGCATATATTTTGTAACAGTACGATCAAGTATAAAAAATTAAGATGTAAAAATACACCTCTAACGTTATTCATTACATAATGTGATATTCACTATATTTGTAATATATCATTTCCCATCATAGGAATTCACGATATTATGAGATGTTTCCATTGATTCCAATTTTGGCTTTATTTAAGAGAAACTCCTTTGTTAATTGAAATCAACCGGGAAACCATTTGCATAGATTTTTCTATACCGTGTCTGTATTTGTGTAAAAATGGTTTCCTTGATCCGAGTCTGAATTCACCATACCCAGATATACATGCTGTGAATGCCATATGATTTTTCCAAAATTTAGAAGAAACTTAACCTTTTGCCTAAGGACAGGTTTAAAAAGGTGTCTTTTAAACGTTTTGTCTAACGACATGGTTAAAAATATTATTTTGCTAACTACGTATAGTTAAAGAGATCAGTTTACAAGAAATTTTATTTTTTCTTTTCATGAGTTCATATTTTTTTAAATATTATTATTTTTTGTTTACTGTTTTGTAATTTAGATCAATTCAACGTTGAGTTGTTTAAGGACTTTATATTAAATAAAAAATTAATAATTTTTTTTTATAAATGAAGTATAATTTTGAAAAGTATCAAATTATCATATTCCATGGGAAGAGAAGGGGTCACGATTTTAAATGCATTATTCATTGAATGTAAAACTCTAATCACATTATCGTAGTTTACTATTTGTAATTATATTTGTAGTGACGTGCCTGATATGGCTTATATGTGATGTTAAATAAAAGAATCTTTCTTCTATTTGGACAAACATTAAGAGGAAGTTCTTATTACAGGATTATATTAAAATCTTGTCTCCTTCTCATTCATTAACTTATTACGCGTTTTTTTTAAATACTGAAATCTATACACTATTCAATTAATATTTTAAGATAAAAAATATTTCAGAAACTTTTGTTTTAGTCTTTTTATACATATATAGGTGGTCACACAATTTAAATTTAATGAAACGGGATCATGTTAATTTTGAACAAAGAGAGATCCATTCTCATGTTTGATGACCACCATCTTCCTTTCCTTTTGTTTCCTACATGACGTGTTTATTGTGCTTTTTATATTTGTATTTTGACTAACTAACATATGATTTTAGTATCTCAATATCTTGTTACTCGATATAATTAACTATCAAATTCTTATTTTCTTTAGGATAAATTTGAGATAGAGTTTGATTTAAAGGATTTGGAAATAAAAAATAATTATGAATGCGCGTTAGGTTAAATTATGGAAGAATAGAGTGATTGGGATTTAATTAAAAGGGAAATGTGATTATTTTGAGAATACTTTCTATGGTATATTTTACTGTTTTTTAAACATTTTAGAAAATTTCTTTCTTTCTTTTAAAATATTTAGTAGAAAAATATTATTTATTTTTTTTTTCATTTTTTTTTTGTGTTCTTTAAAATGGAATTAGAAATCATAATGAATTTGGGAAGAATAAAAAAAGGACAGTTATTTGACTTCCCTTAAAAGACAACTTTTTAACCATTTTTTCCATTATATTCCTTTTCCTTTTTTAATAGATCTCCTATTACTTATTTACCCATTGATTTTTTCTATTTGGAATGAATATTTTTACATTTTTAAATAATTTCTTTAGTGGCATAGGGTTTTGAAAAGAAAAGAAAATTAGAATTTTATTGAGAAACTTGATCTTAATATTTCTTAAGAATAGAGAATTTCATTATAATAATTAAAATCAGGAGACTAAATTTTATATAATCTGTACATGTCTCTTTGGAGAGATTAAAAAGAGAGAATTATCATATAAGATGAGCGATATACTAGAGAGAAATAAAAGTAAAATATCATCTTAGATTGTAATGTATTTTTATTTGTCTTAAATTCGTGGGTACAATTTTTTTTAAAAAAATTATAAAAATCACTCTACTAAATTTAATTCCTTTAATTTTTTTCTGTTGATTCTTAGTCAGAAATGCATTTTTATTGACAAAAACAGTTAAGTAACCTTCAACTAGACTATTTTTTATTTATTAAATAGCGCTCTTATTTTTAAGCAACTTATAGGCGATTGATGCAAATGCTCTTATAAATTATTGGAACATATTATCACTAAATAGTATAAATATTAAGAGTCAAAGTTGTTATATAAGGACCAAAGGTATATATAAAATGTCATCTATTTGGTTATTTTAATTATAACAGTGAAATTCTTGTTCTTTTGAATGCGAACATTTTGCAGGGCGTTGCATGAAAAAGAGCGGAAGCGCATGTCAAAAGAGAAATTCTTTATCATCGCACTTACTTGCAGCTTCGCGTGGTACGTGGTTCCTGGCTACCTATTTCCGACGCTGTCAATTATTTCGTGGGTGTGCTGGATATTTCCACATTCAGTTACTGCCCATCAGGTTGGGTCCGGCACGAACGGACTTGGCTTGGGTTCCTTTTCCCTTGACTGGACCACCATTGCTTCATTCCTTGGCAATCCCCTTGTCACTCCTTTCTTTGCAATAGCAAACGTCTTCGTCGGCTACATTTTATTGATCTACCTCATCATACCCACCGCATACTGGGGACTTAATCTCTACAGCGCCAAGAACTTTCCCATATACTCTTCTAGTCTATTCACTGCCAATGGTGACGCCTACAATGTTACGGCCATTGTCAATCAAAAGTTTGAGATAGATATGCAAGCATACGAGAAACAAGGTCTAGTCAACTTAAGTGTCTTCTTTGCTATTAGTTATGGCCTTGGTTTTGCTGCCATTGCCTCCTCCCTCACTCACGTGGCCATATTCAACGGAAGGTACCTAATGGTTACTTTAAAAGCAATACGCATTTTCTAGTTCTTCCTTATATTTACTATAACGTTAAAACTAAATTAATATTGTTGGTGTTAAACAGGGAGATATATGAACAATTCCGATCTTCACGATCCGGAAAGGAAGACATTCACACAAGACTGATGAAGAAGTACAAGTCAATACCTAATTGGTGGTTTCATGTGACGCTTTTGCTTTCCTTTTTACTTGCACTTTTACTGTGTACTGTCATGAAAGATCAGGTACAAATGCCATGGTGGGGTCTCATCTTTGCATCTGGGCTTGCACTTACTTTTACTCTCCCCATTAGCATCATAACGGCCACCACAAATCAGGTATTTAAGAAACTAGTACTATTTGAACCATCTGTTCTTTCTCCGGAGTGGGAAATTGCTATGTTTTGATTCATCAAATGAAGAGATACCTCACATAGTATGAGACGTACGTATACTAACCGTCATATTGTTTTTATTATATTCTTTACCCCTTTCATTTTCAGAGTCCAGGTTTGAATATTATTACTGAGTACATCATGGGTGTGATTTTACCGGGAAAACCAATAGCAAACGTTTGCTTCAAGACCTATGGGTACATAAGTATGTCACAGGCTGTTTCCTTTCTGTCTGATTTCAAGCTAGGGCACTATATGAAGATTCCGCCACGGTCCATGTTTATAGTTCAGGTATATTCTTCTGTTACGCATTTTATTTTTTTATTGAAAAAAAAAATTATACTTTCACTAACTTTTTGAACTGTGTAAAATTCTTATAGTTAAATAATATAGAAAAATATTAAAATAAAAAAAAATTGGGATTATGAATCTATCATCATCCGTGGAAAAATATAATCAATACAGAATGATTTGAGAGAACGTACAGACCTAATTATCCAATCATGATGTGACTTAACGAGCATGGACGAGAAACGTTTAATTAGACTCCACTTGTTACATCTATTTAAAATTATTTTTAAATAACTTGAGAAGAAAAATTATAAATTATTTAAATGCGGTAGTAGTAGTAAATTAAATTAAATTAAATCCTGTGTATAGTTATCTAAGTAGTGGGTAATTGAAACCTTTTGATACTATGTATTAGGTTATAGGGACGCTGATAGCAGGAAGCGTGGACGTTGGTGTGGCCTGGTGGTTGCTAGGTTCAATAAAGAATATATGCAAGCAAGATTTGCTGCCCGAAAACAGTCCATGGACTTGTCCGGGTGATCATGTATTCTTTGATGCATCTGTGATCTGGGGTTTGGTTGGCCCAAAGAGAATTTTCGGTACTCTTGGGAAATACCAAAAGCTGAATTGGTTCTTCTTAATAGGAGCAGTGGGACCAGTTGTTATATGGGCACTCCGGAAACTCTTTCCCAAACAACATTGGATATCCTTAATTCACCTTCCTGTACTTCTTGGAGCAACTGCCAACATGCCACCAGCTAGCACAGTGAACTTCAATTCATGGATTGTTGTTGGCACAATCTTTAACTATTTTGTGTTCAAATATCGTAAGAATTGGTGGCAGCGATACAATTATGTGCTAGCTGCAGCTTTGGACGCTGGATTAGCTTTCATGACGGTTCTTCTATACTTCGCAGTTACCATGGAGGGAAAAGGCATTGAATGGTGGGGAACTGGTGAGCACTGTCCCCTTGCCAAATGTCCAACAGCAAAAGGTGTAGTTGCTGATGCCTGTCCTCTCTTTTGATTTCCATTCCCTTCATTATATATTTTCTAATGACTGAGGAAATGTATATTCATCCATTACTATTTCTTCTATAAATACAACTTCCCTTATATTCTTCATTTTTGTTCCACCTTTTTTAAATTCTCATTCCTCAACAAATCATACTCTTTTTTTCATTTTGCTTCTCTTTAGTATCTTTATACATCTCAAACAACCTTGATGTATTAGTTTTAGCTTTTTCTTTTATTCACTATTTTTTAACTATTACTTTACTGTATATTAAGATAATTAATATAATAAATAATACTCTAAAATGAGATAACTAAGTTATTTTTAACTATATATATATATATATATTTTTTTTTTTTTTAGTAACATTTTTTTTATATTAGTAAGGTAAATTGCATATAACTCTTTATATCTTTTTTTAAATCTTTCATACATTATGAACAATGAATTTTATTATTTTTAATATATATATATATTAAAAGTTGTATAAAATAATCATTATTTTTTTTTCTATCCTTATATAATTTAAAATTGATATATAAAATAGTTTTTAATAACTTATTAAATATACTAAACTCTATTATGTAATAAAAAATAAAAATTATATATAGTTACATTCTTTAAGTAATATTTTGTTAAAAAAAGTAACCAGTATTTAGTAAAAATAATATAAAATTCATAATATATTAAAATTAAATTTAATTGTATGTAATTGTCTTATTTATATAAAACAGTTTATACAATTACATACTTAAAATAGTTTATTTATGGTGTAGTTAAATATTCGATTCTCCTCCTTTAACCTATAGCTTTTTAGGGTGAATTCTCAATGCTTATCACAGATGATATAAGAGTCACTTGTGTCTCTGAAAATATTATCTACAATATTTATACTAACTAAAGTTAATAATAAAGATTAAAAAATATATATTATGAAAATATAAAAAAAAAATCATAAAAACTAAAAGAAAAAGAGAGTTATATCAACAACAACTTAAACTGTGAACCAATTACAAAACATAATAATTTATAATTAGGTAGGTTTTTTATTTCTCCCGACTCGTTTTTTCTTGAGTCTGGACTGAAATAATAACTTTTAAAAATACTTAAATATGATATTATTAGATTTGAGAGTTTATGTAAATTTATAAAATTATATAGACTTCATTAAATTCGTCAGAGTTTATTTTATATAAAAATAATTAATAACTATAAATAAATTACCAATACTTCAATACTATAATTAAATAAAACATTAAAAGAATAATTTCCTAATATTGAAATAACTAAAGTATATCGCATTACTACTACATAAATATAAATTATATTAAATAAATAAGTCCATACAATTACTAGTAATTAGAAAGTGAGTATTACAAATAAATTAAAAAAAAAATGTCATTTCTATTTTAAGTTCTATTTTCAATTTTAAATTTAAAAATAAAGTAACTATCTAATTAAAAGAAAATAAATCAACTAATATATTTCAATATAATTACACAGAAGAGAATTAAAGAAGAAAAAAAAGAAAGAAGAGAATGATAGAAATCGAGAACGATGTGAATGCGATAAACAAAGAACTATATAAGTTTGAACAAATCCAATGGACTAAACCAAAAATATTGTGACCTAAATTGATTTGTGTCATTTTTTGTCTAACTCTTTTTAGCCATAGTCTAAATAGATCATAGAATTATGAGTCAACTCATTTTATTAAATAATAATTATATTAAGAAAATAAAAATAATAGTATTTTTTAAAACACATATGCATTATAATTTATTTTATTTATATTAAATCATTATATTAAAATTAAAATTAATTTAATTTATAGAGCTAGAGTTTAGAAATACATATTATTTATTTAAAGTTATTTGATTTTTCAAAAAGCAAGTCAGAAGGGCTCAAGTAATGGACAACGCATAAAAAAGAGAATCTTGATGTGAACAGAAGAGACATCACAAACAAAGACAAAGTTGTGAACAAAGAATGGCGTCAAGAACGAAGAACAAAGAAAGGCATAAATAAGCACTACTTAAAAGTCACAAAATTCATTTGTTTAATCTTTCATTTTAGAAATTCTCTATTCTTCTAATCTTCTCTCAATGTTTAGAGCTGGCTTTTTACTCCTTCTGTTCGATTCCTCATTCTCATTAAGAATTAATTTTTTAAGTTAAAGTCACAAAATCAAGAGTATATTAGTTGATTTTTTCAGTAATTGTTTAACACTATTGAGTTTGTTTTTATTCTCTTTAATTTAAGATATTAAATTTTGTGATATTAATTTTCATTTTTAATTTTAAAATTTAAATTAAGAGTCATTTAAATCTTAATTTAATAATTAAATATAGATTAGATTAGATTAACTTATTTTTTTATAAGTAAAAAATAAAATAAAATATTTGAAGAATACTTCATTCCTATTTCAATTTCAGTGAACTTCCTCAACTAGGAAACTTTTTTTCAGCTAAAAAAAAGCAGTCTACATTCCACAAAAACCTACCCAGACCTACTACCACCCAAAAAGTGACTCTACTAAGCCATAAAAGGCCAAACAAAAACATTTAAATGGATCAATATATTAGATTATATTAATTGTCTCTATTACTTCATGAATTAAAGAGACATTCTATAAGCACAAATCACACATCAAATTGATCAGGCTACAAATTATATTATCACTCATGCACACTAAGATGCTAATTATATATATATTTTCTGAATCAAAAGCAAAAACTTTTGTTGGTTTCACTACCAATCGATGGTTGCAATAGTTGTTTTAAATAATTGCAAAATGATCTCATTGTCAGATTCTGCTGGAACAGGGAATACATAGGCTAGTCAACCATCATCTCAAAGCATCAAAGTTAGGAATTGTTTACCTAACTAGTAAATAAAATGCATAAAAGAGATTATCCAAGTGCAAAGTACTATTATATTAGTTTTTTAAATTAAAAAAAAAAGTTTGAAGATTTAAATTAAAATAATAGACAAATGATATGTTATAATATTTTTTATTTTATAACATTACTTAACATTGCTAATATAGTTAAGTTCACAAGATGAGCTTGAATATATTAATTTCCTGTAAACAATAATCTCTACTGGTGTGACATACAAATTGATAACACAGTGCAGTGCGTTATTGCTATCTGTACTATTTGTTACATCAGACATGAGAAATTTGTCTGTGTCAATATCTATATCTATATATATATATATATTACCTGACCTTAACTTAAGGGCTTGAGAACCTTAACTATCATATTGCTTGAGCAATTTATGTGAGGAAGGTGCTGCATATCTAGCAGAAAATCCACGATGCAATTCTTCGTCGTCCTCCACCAATCCCTCGTCAAAGTTCTGAGCATAGCTTAAAGGGTCATACTTAAAACCACCAACTGGTTTATTAGAGCTTGTTCTCTTCGCCCATGGAAGCTTCATTTTAAGACAACCCCAGCATGAAAGCCACCCGTTTAATTTGCTTCTAGAAGATGAACTTTTTTCCATGACTTCGAGTTTGCTTCATTCACGGAACGAAACTTCACTCTAGCTTCTAGTGTTTGTGCCTTGTGGTGTGCTGTTATCTTGTTCTGGACTTTTATTTGGTAAGGATTTTAAGTGTGTGGTAGAGAATAATAATAATTTAAGAAAAAACCTTTTTCGGTTTGTAATAGATAATGTAAGAATCGAAAATCTAGTTTTGTCCTTTTTATATTGACTGTGTGCTGATATGAAGAGAATATCAGAATGGCATTTAGATTTTTATTCTCCTAGTAAAATCGAGAGTGGGGTACAATTTCCTCATTAATCTGAAACTAGGAAGAACATAACTCATGAGGAATCTATCACTTTCTTTTTGTCCAATCAATATTCAATAGGTCGGTAATTTAGTGGAGAATCATAATTCCCATCACAATAGCTTTTCAAGTTTTCTTTGTACCTAATCATCATAAAGTAAAAAAGGGATTAGTCACACTGTTTAAATGGAACTTAGGACAATGGTCATCACTATGCCCTTAAAGAGCTAAATCGAAAAAGTTTCAGAAGAAGAAAACTACTTATAAGTTAAGTAGAATTTATTTTAAGTAGCTTTCTTCAAACTAATTTTAACTTATGTGTAAAAATTGATCATATTAACAAACATTTCAATATTATAAACGAGATTAATTTTGTTGTTGTGAGTTTGGAAAATTTTACAAGAAAAGAAAAAGTGAATAGCAGTTAATAATACTACTACTACTAATGATTGTCTCAAATGAAGAACTGCATACCAAATTTTTTGAACAGATTGACATTCCTTCTTTAAATTAAACAAGAGTGTAAATAAAGATTATGGATAGTGAATGTTTGAGAGTTTTTGGGTTTATGTAAACTAGAAAAAGCAAGTGCGTGGGGTTGAAATAATGTCAGTTGTACAAGGAAGACACTTTTCTCTTTGATTATGATTATGACCGCTGGATAATTTTTTGAAAGAGAATATTCGTAGGAGAACAACCGAATAAGCATTATTTAAGAAATTGAGAGTTGAGATATTTTCTCTTCTTTTTCGCATCTTCCTTTGTTTTAAATATTGTTCCTCTTATAAACAATAATTTAAGTCTAACTAAATTTAACAAAATTAATCTAAATTATAAACAATAATTTAAGACTAACTCAATACAACAAAATTAATCTAAATTATGGAATTTATTTATATGTTTAGATACTCTGAAATTTCTAATACTTCTATTTTTTGAGAGCATCCAACATTAAAAAAAATTAACTGTGAATATTACGATATATTAGATACTCTGAAATTTCTAATACTTCTATTTTTTGAGAGCATCCAACATTAAAAAAAATTAACTGTGAATATTACGATATATTCAATAAGATAAATTATTTATAAGTTTAACTCAATTTTACAAAACTAAATTATAAAATAATATTTATACCCACTAGTATATTTGATTATATTTATATTTACAAGAGTTTTTAAAACATTTTTAAATCAAATTTCCTAGTTTTACTAGGTCTAAATAAAATGATGTCACAGGGACATGAAGTTTCAAGACAATTTCATGAGCCCTAGATACCACCTATGCCCCCTCCTATAGTTTTTACAAATAAAGGAAAGTCTATTTAGACCTAATATATGATTCTTTGTATGCAAAGTCTTTTTACTAATTTTGGCTTTTATGCTTCTAACAAAAAGAAGAAGAATACAATAACATCTTAGGAACCATGACATTCATTTTTAACTTTTTTTTGGTTAGATGTGATGTGTTTGGTAAAATTGTATAGGATTTATTAATGCAGTTTGTGTTTTATTTCTTTTTCTTTTGTTTGCTCTTTTCTACAAAAAAAATAAAAAATCATGTTTCTGCATAATACATCAGAAAGAATATTAAAACAGTATAAGAAGGGCGTGGCAATAACAATGGTCTATTTTATAAGAATTGAAAAACAGAATTAAGGGTAGAGAGATTAAATATTCTTTCTCCTTCCAACTGCAGGTACTCCTCATCCATGGTCCATCCTTTCCAATCACTTGATATACAGTGACTGTGACGTTCGTTATGTATGAAATAGCATTTTTTTGTCTAAAATAATTGGAAAAATATCACGCCAATTATAACTGGAGATTCCCGAGAAAACAAAAAGCCATAACGGAGGTTGTCATGTTTGAATTTGTCACAGTGAAAAGCAACATCTGCCATGATAATGTGCCAATTAATGGTCCGAGTGGCATCCTTGCTCCCACACATTTCGTAAATGTAAAATTAAACGTGGAGCATGATAGAGGAAAGACCCAAAAAATAGTTCCACTCCAATCCAAGGAAATAAATTGAATGCAACAATACTAATAATACCTGCAAGTAAACCACTGGTGCTTGGTTTAGACTGGCTGGAGTGACTTTTGAGAAATTGAGCCAACTTCAAGGAGTTCACACTCGTTAGAAGCCTCCTTCAGAGCTATGGTGAAAACTTTGATGGGTACTCTATATTTTGTTTGTGTGTGTGAGCAATACGAGTCCCTCAAAGGTACAGCGAGGAACAGTCAATCATGGACAATGTCAGAAAGGATTAGCAACGGAGAAAATGAAGCACTCCTGAAATTGCATGAATTGTCTTTACTTTTTGAGTGACCATCGATGATCGATGAATCAATCACCCAATGCCATGAGAAAGTCACACAAACATGTAGGAAAAGCCCTCTAGTGGCATCGGCTCAACCAAACTGCTACAATAATTTTAAAAATACCACGCAAATAGCTTCTCAGTCGCATTTCTCTTGTATCATCAGTACAGCAAGTAGACAAATTAAGGCACCAATTATGTTGGCTTGTTTAAATTTGGCAACACTGATGAAACTCAGACCCATTGATAAAGCACATATCTTCATTTTACAACATACTGTGCTCTTGACCATTTGCTGAAAAAGAAATTGCTCTAAGCAAAATAAGACATCGGTACAAATTTATTTGAATCAATCATACCACAATCTGCATTCTTATCAAATATCTTGAAAAATAAGATTCAAAAACTGTCACCATGGATGCTGAAGTAGGGTGGGGAAACAGTATTATTAGCCTATATTAACTCCCAAGCAGTATATAATATAAATTATAATTAAATATGTCTGGACTGAATTACAATGACCTCCTAACAAAATTGACACGCATTTCGGCAGCCCCTCTTCCTCCTCAAAATAAAAATCCAATATCCAGAACAAGTAACTCACCTGAGGGGTTTAACAAAATCTATGTGCTCAAAAATGTTACTTAGCCATCTAAGTTTACAAGGTAAAAATGCATTTTATCCTACATCTTGACTGCTACCTGTTCAGCCGAACTTTTCTTCACAAATCCTCTCGAGCACAATACATTCAACAACTCCAAAGCTTCCTCAGCTAATCCTTCATCAGCAATGCCTTCTATAAGAATGGTATATGTAACTTCGGTAGGTCTGCATCCTTGCTCTACCATATAAGCCAGAAAATCAATAGCACGGCTAGTTTGCTGAGCCTTACAAAGTCCGAACATGATTGAGTTGTAAGTGATGGCATTGGGCTTAATACTTAATCCTTCCATGTCACGGAAAATTTTGATAGCCTTATCCACCTTTCCTTCACGGCCAAGTCCCCGAAGCAGTGAAGAGTACGTAATTATATCAGGTTTAAGACCCTTTCTGCGCATCTCTTCTAAGAGTTCCACAGCAGACTCTGTTTTTCCCACCTTTGCAAGACCATCAATAACCGTATTATAAGTAACTAAAACAGGTGAGCATCCCTTGCTACTTAGTTGATTCAGTATTTCAATTGCAGCATCCACCTTCCCGTCCTTGCATAGTGCTGTAAGCAAAGTGTTGTAGGTCACTATATCCGGGTAACAACCCCTTGACACCATTATTTCCAAATACTCAATTGCTCTATCCATCTTTTTCTCTTGACAAAACCCATGAAGCAATGGATTGTAACTCAAGGAATTTGGTACACAACCATGCTTTGGCATTTTCTCCAAGACATCAATGGCTCTCCCCAGTAACCGTTTCCGGCACAAGAAGTTAATCAAGATATTGAAAGTAACAACACTAGGGGAACAACCCTTCCTCAGCATGTCAGCTAAAAGCTTCTCAGCATCCATCCATCTCCCAGTGCTACACATGCTACGCAGAATAATGTTATGAGTTATCACATTCGGTTGACAACCATATGAAGGCATGCTATTCAAAAACTTAATAGCCTCATCCAATCTACCCTCCTTGCAAATACCATTGATAAGAACATTGTATGTGACTACATCAGGTTTGCATCCTTTGTTCCTCATCTCATCCAACAGTTTCATCGCCTGACCAACGCCACTTTCATTACAAGTTGCTTCAATCAAGATCGTGTAAGTAATCACATCAGGATAACACTCCCTCTGCAGCTGCCTGTCGAGAACCTCCATTGCCTCCTTCAATTTCCCACTGCTACACAAACTACGCAAAATGGTGTTATATGTAACAACATCCGGAGCAACACTCATTCTCTCCAAAACCTGCAAGGCTCTATCTATATCTCCTGATTTGCAATAACCACTAATCAAAACATTGTAAGTTATGACATCAGGAACAGCACCCGAATTCTCCAAAATTTCCATGACTCTCGTTGCTTTCTTAGTCTTCCCACCCTTGCAAAACCCACGAATTAAGCTGGTGCAGGCAATGACATCAGGGATATCCCCCTGGTATATCATGCGCTCCAGAAACTTAAGCCCTTCCTCCAATTCCCCGTTTCTAACCAACTTCCGGAGATGAATGTTGCTCGCAAACTCCTCGAAGTTCCGGGAACAGTTCACCCCGTTGCCCGAAGATTCCATGGCTATGCCATTCAAGTCCCCGTTTGGGGTGCTCACAATTTGTTGCAGTCTACCGTTCAAACCAGAGGTTTCGGATTTGGAAACAGCGAAAACGCGACTCTCTGAACGCTTTCTAAACCTAGTGGCTTTCAATTTTGTAAAGTGCGTAACAGTATCAGCAGATAGAATGAAAGGGCGCGAAACGGTGTTATCCGAAACCCTAGCTCTGATGATATGAAGGCGGTGAAATGAACAAAACTGTTCGGGTGATACCACTAAATCCATTGCTTTCTCTAAACTTGCAAAAGTATTGCCACTGAAACTGTAGTGATATGTAGAAAAAGATGATTGGATGAATGAAAAGTGTTTTTTGTTTACCTCTTTAAGTTTGAGAGGTTCGACGGAAACGGTGAGAAAGCGCGGTGGCTGATACCTTAGGGGGTTTTGCAGGGACCACAAAACCAGGGTACTTATCCTATACCCCTTCGTTCTCGTTCTTCAAAGACGCAGCTTTGTGATTTTGTCCTCACAATAAATTGGGCTTCCTTGGGCTTTCATTTTGTTACGACCTCTTTATCATTGGCCCATTCCTTTACTATTTGCATCCCTTTTCTGCACTTTCACATTTTACATCTTTTGAAAATTTAAATAATTGTGAAGCTATTCTTCTATTCACACCCCTCCTTCGTCCTCACTATTATAACTTCCAAATCAATTCATTCACAGCAAAATTCATCTAATTCTTCCACTACCAAAGCATAGAAAAATATATCATTATCCATTTGAATTTATGAGTTTAAGCCCATACGGCCCAACAAGATGAAAAGGGTAGGTTGTTGATGGCTCCCTTGTCTTAATGGCGCGTAAGGTAAATGCAGCTACTTTCTCTATCATCTATTTTAATGGCCGAAGGTTCCGAAAAGTCTCCTCAAATAAGTGTGGTTCAACAAGAGCAATTCTCCAATTGTTTATTTTACCCAAATTTTCCTTAATAATAACCTAACCCTCCTCTTCTTTCTGCCCCCATTCCAAATCTCTACTTTTGTAATCTCTCTCCCTCATATATATTTTTAATTTAATTTCGTTTCTATTTTTGTTTTCTTATTTCTTATAGTTATTAATGTCTTTCCTGTTTTAATTCTTTCGTTAAGATCTGGTCCTAGAACGAGGTCGCTTCTTTCTACGACATGGCAACGGTGTCCGATCAGGCCACTGGTATATGTACTCACTGGTAAACACCTCCCTCCCAATTTATGAAGGGTTTACGCTGGAATGATCACCAATTATTTTATCTCTGTTAAAGTGGGGAACTAGGTTTAGTGATTTTGTTATACAATATTGATTTACTTCCCTGTCAGTTCCAAGCTTAAAATCGTTGATAATTGGAATTTTCTGTTTCGTGGGTAAAAGCAATTTTACTCGTTACTGGTATCATATTTGACTCAGAACTGCTTCAGGGCGATGAAAGCCATGATGATGTGATTCTTGATTTCTTTTTTTTCCCCAGGGTGATGCTTTGTTCGTATTGAATGCCTAAATCACGTGTTTATGCTTTATCCTCAGGAGATTTGATCATGATTCTTTCTCGTTATGTTTTTCTTTGTCTTTTTAGTGATCGGGCTATCCCTTCTGCAAATATTGATTTGCATTATGCTCATTGCTCTCGGAACCTTGAAAGATGCAAAATTTGTTGCGATATGGTTCCGAAAACACTTGCCGAGGAGCACTATTTGAACACACATGCCCCGGTATGGAAACTTTTGTCTTGTTTTGCTTGATAAATATATAAGTTGAGAAGTTTTTGTATTTGGAGATAAAGAAAATCAGAGAATAAATACAAAAAAATTGAGTTTATTTTGAACTTTTTTTAGGGTCTAAATTGATGTCTCAGTGACAATTGGTTTGACAATTTTAGTTAGTGGTGGAAAATGATCCCCCGGTCCATTTATCATTCAATCGAACTCTTCAAGTTGACTGTAGATCTAATGGGTTGGATTTTTTAGATCTTTTCGATTCATAATGGTAATTGATCTAAATAGGATATATTAGACGCCAGCTTCTTCAACCGAGTCACCGAGAGAATTGTCTAACTGAATCTTGAGATTGTCCCATGAGTCACTCGGCTCCTCTTACTAGCTGTAACCATATCTCTGCAGATATTTTGGACTAATTGAATCTGCCAGGTAAAAAGTCTGTCATTCTTTGCTCTTTGTTATCCTGTTAGAGATCCCACATCAACTAAAGATAAAGTTAATTTGTAGTATATAAGTGAGTGCAAATCTCACTTTATAGACAAATTTTGTAAGGTTGAGTTAATATTAAACTTCGCTTCTTAAGAACCCTCTCAATCTCTAAAAGTTACCTTATGATGGGTCCTTATATTAGAATTTTATCGTTTGCATTTTGTTTTCTATATATGTAGTTCATATCATATATTCCGTCAGTTTTGTTCTTGAAACCTGTGTATATGAAAAAATGTTCAAATCAATAGCTCTAACAAAAAAGTATTTAAAATTTAATTAAATAAATACTTTATGATTTCCGGATTTCAAATTTACATATTAATAAAAGTATAATTTTTTGGGTCAGCTCCTCAGTTTGTCAACTGTTATGTTGTAGCTTTTAGGAAATAGTTTTCATTTTCTTTTTCCCCTCAATTTTCTCCCATGCTTTCCAACTGAAAATGACAACATTGAACTGTACATTGACTAAATATAAATTTGAAAACAACCTAATAAAAACGCAAGTCAATTTAAATTTGAACAAAATTGATTACTCAACTGTCTCTGGAATTTTTAAGTTACAAATAGTAATTTTGTGGCTCCTGAATTGTGAAAAAGGAGAATGGCAGAATTATAATCCCATAGACATATAAAAATTAGAAAAGAAAATAATAGATGGATTGAATATCCATCAAACTTTATTAATGGATGGGTTGGAGTGGGATTGATGATATATTTTCTAGCATGGCTTCTGAGTAATTGTTGCTTTAGTTCTTATATTTGGGACTTGTCGATGGAGTGTTGGTTCTATATTGTTTTTAAGATAATGGTGCTTTATAGAAAAAGATAATGGTTCGCAAGAGGGAATATATATTGGTTGGTGGGGGTTTACTTTCTTAAAGGATTCTTCCGTACTTTGATTTTTTGTATCTAGTAGATAGAGCAGGGTGGGTGGGGGTAAAGCTTTAGTAATCGGATATAAATATTAACCAGCTCTTTCAATTTTCCTATACTCAGTTAATATGGCTTTAATTTTTTAGCAATCATGTATGAAAAGGGGATGCAGTAACATGTGTAAATTATTTTAAACCTGTCCCAGTTTTACTATGTCCAGTATGTGATATGAAGGTGCCTGTCATATCATAGAGTGTAGAAACTTGGAGTGTCAACTCCATTCGCTAGAGGAGGCTGGCTACATGCCCATCAGTTCCTTCCCGTGGCCCCTCCCTTCCCCTTCACCCAAAGGCTGCCTAGCACATTATAACACAGTTCATGAAATCAGATTTAAAATTCACTTTTGCACTGGTTATTCAAAAGAAAATGGTAATTTGTGCAGGTTGCCTGTTCGCTGTGCAGTGAAACTATGGAACGTGATATTTTAGATATCCATAAAGATGAAAATTGTCCTAGAAGGATGGTCACCTGTGAGTTCTGTGAGTTTCCTTTGCCGGCCATTGATCTGGCTGAGCATCAGGTAGTGTTTATAAAGACTTTTGTATTTGAGAAGTCTACATCAATCAATGTACTCTGGTACTAATTTCAGTTTGATTTTTAAATATTCAGGAAGTATGTGGGAATCGAACAGAACTTTGTCACCTTTGTAACAAATATGTTCGACTGCGTGAAAGATACAACCATGAAGATAGTTGCAATAGAATTCAAGAAAATTCTTCAGGGTCTTCAAGGTAGGAAATGTCATTATTTGATTCCAGTATGTGTTTCAATTAGATTATTTTGTAGTTCAAAAAGCTTGTAATCAAAAGCTCCTTCAGAGAGTTTTGGGAGGAAAAAAATGTGATTTTTTCCACAAAATATAAAAAACAAAATGCATTCGTGAAAGATTATTTCTTGATGCAGCTTATAGTTGTCACGAGAGTTGGGGATGGATTTGTTTCTTAGAATTATGTTCCATCCTGTGCAGGTCTTAAATGCATTTTTGTGCTCTCTTTCTGAGATGCTTGGTGCCTGTTACTTGTAGTTGGTGCAATTTGTCTATTAGTAGCATGCAAATTTATGGTTGCTACAGAAATTTTTATAATTCATTTAGTGCTGAATTGTACATTTTGCAGGAGAGTGGCAAAGCACTGTCAGTTTAAAAATATATAACAATTATTAGTGTAGATGTTATTGAGAATAGGCAGGTCGTATATTAAGTGTAGATGGTAAAATAACAATTCACATACTGTTAACCACAGACAAGTTCCATGAAATTTTTGAACAATGAATTATCATCTGAGTGATATCTCCCGTTTTTCTGGAGTTGTTTGATTGTTAAAGGCATTATCTGGTTCAGTTTGTTTTTCTTCCCTTTAAAAGAAGTTCCTTCCTATTAGCTTTTGTTGAATTCCTTTTTCTGTGATTTGCTTCATAAAAGATGTCAAAAAATGGTCCTGTCAAGCTACATATGACATCAACTTGAATTATTCCGATGTTTACATTAAATCTTAAGAGGACTGATTTTATCTTGGAATGGGTCATTAATGATATGCACTTGTTTATTTTTGGTGATTGAATATTTACTTTTAATTTTCGTGTGAAGGTACGTGAGGCCAGTTGAAAGAGACGAAGGTCCTCGAAGAAGGCCGCAGAATGATTTCCCTAGAAAGCGTGTTTTTTTCACAATAGCAATCACCGGTATTGCTGTTATACTTGGGTCTATTTTTTTCCCGAGAAAGACAGATCTCAGCAATGTGCAATAACAGCGGAAAGAATACATGTCACTGTAAATTTGCTTGATCTGTATAATTTATTTGCATACAACAGAAGGTCGAATGAGATAATTATGGGATATCCTTCACCTGCGGATAAAACACATTGGCATTGTCATTAAATTATTATTGTGGTCTTCTATTTGATAGTGACAACTGCCAAGTAGCAAGAGATAAATGAGTCATTCGTTACCTATATTGCTATTTGTTTGTTAATCCTCTAATTATCTGGGAACTGCAATATTGTTTTTGGATAGAATCTGGGTAAGTTTTATTTGTTGGGTTTTGTTTATGAGACATTTAGGATGTGATTCCGTGTAGCTAATGTTAAGCAAATTTTAATAAATAATAACGTATGCAGATGAAGGTGAGTATTTAGCACTTTTGGATATGCATTTTACTTTCTTTTAATATAGGGATTACTTAATTATAAATATTCCTGTCTATTAAATGAAAAAAACATCTCGTGAAAAATAGATGAATTTCAGTTCAGATAAATAGACATATCTTTACCTAATTGTTACATACACAAATTTTTCTGTTTTTCTTTCTCACTAAGTAAAATGAGCTTTTCAGCCAATATGTTCGTCTGTACTTCCTTACAACTATAATCCTGGAAGAATAAATTAATTTGTTCCATCACCATGAAACCTCTTACAGTAAAATGTTGTAGATACGAGTCTTGAGATATGATGAGGAGTTTGGCAGATGACACCTTCCTACCCTGATGCACTATGGAAATTACAACGACTTCTTGTCTTATAAGGACAAGTGGGGTGAGCAAGTTCAACCTCCTTGGATGATACTAGGATGCACCAAAGACTTGAAGATTTGGATAGGAGGATAAGAATGAAGTTTGGGGTAGACGTTGATACATGTAGAAAGGAGTTGGAACAGTTGAGGAGAAGAACTCTAGGGGATGAACAGAATGGAGGAGCTACGTTAGAAGATGATAACTCTTTTGGCTAAAGAGGATGATGCTTCTTGGAGATGCAAATTCAAAGTTTTTCCATGCTTATACATCTATAAGAAAAAAACAAGATAGAATGCGCATATTGGAAAACGATGGTGGAGATGTGAAGGATGATCAAGAAGGTATGAGTGACATTTCCAAGTCTTACTTTTCCAATTTACTTCAAAGCTCCAACTTGGTATGAGTGACATTCCCCTAGTTTAAATGATACCAACATAGTGCTTATACCAAAAAGAGGAGACAAAACAACATGGTGTGGGAGGGAGATAAATATTCTAGAAGGTATTGTTGCAAGTCAAGTTAAGAGATGGGAATGAAATTTGGCAAACGGAAAACTGCAAAGTATCCAGAAAGAAGAGTGGATGGAAGCCTACAGTGAGAGTAATAAAGTGCAACATCAATTTTTTTTCTGAACAACAGAGGCATGGAGTATGCATTTGTGTTGAGAATGATTAATGTCAGTTCGTCATCGCTAAAACGTTTTAGGTTGATGCTAATATTCACGCTATTGAAGCAGAGACTTCCATCCTGTATTTACATACCCAAACATAACTAAATGTTTTAAGCCTTTTACATTACGTTGGACAAATTTTTGTCTCATTCCAGGTCCTATCCACATGTGCATACTCTTTTTCATCCATTTTTTTTCTCTGTAATTTTAACTAATGTCCCGGTATATAGAAATCATTGAAATAAATTTTATATTTTACAATTTTTTTTAATGTATAATTAGATAATCAAACTCTTGTCAACATGCTTAAAAACTCAATTATCTACTATTCTTACAAGTTGGTTTTTTCTCTTTTTGGACTTCTCGATATTTGAGTTCTAGTTTTTTTTTTTTTTTTAATTTTAACTAATGTCCTGGTATGTAAAAATCATTGAAATAAATTTTATATTTTAAAATTCTTTTAATGTACGATTAGATAATCAAACTCTTTTAATGTACCCTAAACCAATTACTTATTATCCTCGTAAGTCAGACTTTTCTCCTTCTTGGTCTTTGAGTCCTAGATATGATACTTGTGAGAGTAAAAGATGTTAGTTCAGGAATACATTATCTTTGACCTTAGGGTTCTCGTATTTATAATAATTGTGTTGAATTTTTGACTGTATGAATAATTAGACTGGGTCCAATTGAGCTCAATTGTTCTTTAATAATAATTTGTGAATGTTTACTTGAAATATTCATTAGTGACATCATTAATCTTGTAGAGTTGTTTGATAGTCTATTTTATTAAGATGTCGGATAGTTCTTGACAATACATCAGTATTTAGGTAATACATCGATACTCGATAGTCAATATTCAACAATACACTATGAGATCTCATAATCTCATTATTCATTGATACACCTATCAACTATTAATTGTATTAGCGTTTTTCATTAGAGTAAGAGGTTTACAAATAAAATATACAAATTCTTTTTTATTTGAGTTCATGAAATATTTGCTTACATTCCCCTTTCCATCTCTCATTTTTGTTAGCATTTTAAGTTGAGTTATATTATTTATATAATATTTTTCCTATCACAAATTATCTTGAAGATTATAAGGTAGTTTAAAATTTGTAATAAATTTATAATTTACTATAATTTCTAATAAATTTATAGATAATTTACTATAATTGGTAGTACATGGTATAGATAAAATTTGTAATAAATTTACTATAATTTGTGTAATATGTAAAAATATTAAAATAGTTCAAAACATATTATTTTGTGACACCTGGGATCAATACAGTTACTGCAATTACAAAGTAAAGTATAGAGTTCTGTTCTAAAACTCCGTTTCCCATTATGCACTTTCGAATCCGCTATTGTTAAGAAGGTGATTTTCACACTCTCAGGTGGATACGTGTCTCTTGATCCCTCGGATTCCATCGTCGTCCACTGTTATAGTACGTTTCCCTCGGTAACCCCACCAATCATCCTCATCGATTGTAATTCATGAAAAATATGATTTCTTGATATATGTTTTTCTCATATATATTCTTGAAATTTCTCGCACAGTGTATATTTGGCTGTGAATCACCCTATTTGATCACTCTGAAGAAGTTGAATGATTATTTCACTTTCATCTATTTGTCATTTTTATGATTAAGAGGTTTACGTTTTTGTTGTCACAGAAAACTAAGGTATCTGAAATATGTAGACATAATTAGAAGTTCAAGCATTATAACTGGTTGCGACTGTTTTTACATTTCATTGAAATGTGAAGTGATTGAAAATTTGAAATTGATACGATCATGTTCTGTTTCCTTAAGTCATTCCGTTTCTTTTAAACTTCGCTGATGGAATTTTTAAATAGATTCCTTCTGTTATCTGCAAGCTAGTAAAAACAAAAACAAGGGTTCACCATGTCCGGCCCAGGGGTACGGCTGCACATCCAAGATCACCATGTAAGTTTGACGCTTTTATCTCAAAGCCTTAAAAAGACTTGTTATATTTGAATTTGTGCCACGCACCTATACTTCAGCATCTAATTTTTTTTATTATAAAACTTGTGTTAGACATCGCTATGAACATAAAAGATAAAATAAAAGAATACATGCAAACCAAAATCCATATTAGAAAAGGAAACATAACCTAGATACGGAATAAAGGAAATTGGGATATGTTATGGAAAAAATCCAAACTAAAAAGGAAACATAACCTAGATATGGAATAAAGGAAATTGGTATATGTTATGGAAAAAATCCAAACTAAGACAAGATGCATAACAAAGTACCAAAAAAAGTCAAACTTTTTATCAACCCAGAATAGCCATTTTATCAACACAATTATTTTCTTCTCTAAAAACATTATTTTCTTCTCTAAAAATATGAAGAACTTTGGAATCCATGCCAACACATAGTTGCATCACCTTCTCCATCTCCCTCTAAGAGTTCAAGGAACCACTTCAGCAAAAGAAAAAACTTGATAAAGCAAAGTAGAATCACTCTCCAACCAAAACTTCTTGAACCCAGCCCTCTGAGCATGTTCAATGGCAAGAATAGCCCCCACGACCTCAGCATACAAGGAATTCTGATTCCCAAAAAAGTAGAAAAATTACCAATATATTAGCAACAGGATCTGGATACTCGGAGCATCATCGTTGGTGTTCACTTTAGTCCAGCTCACCGCAGGGAAGTCCCAATACACTTGCACGGGAAGGAACAGAGACCTTACCATGTGCTAATGCTAAAAAACTTCAAGACTGAGAAGTCATTCATATGATTAGACATATTACCTTAAATCCGAATACAGTCCTTAACCATGTGAATGTCATAGACCATATTAATGCGTTGTTGAAATCTAGTATGATTCCTCATCCTCTATATCATTCAAAGAGAAAAGGTGATAGCAACAAGCTTAATTTGCTTAATAAAACCAGAACATAAAAAATTATTAAGATCAGAAAAAATATTCTGAAGCCAGTTAAATTGCTGTATGTTTCTTTTTCCTTGTAGCTTAAGTTTGAATGTACAATGTGTCTTAGTGAAGCTTTGACAACGTTATGTAAAACCACACTGTCAGTTAAATTTTAGTTTCATGTTATTGTTTTAATGTCTTGGCATGTGCAGGTGGTGATGGATAATGGCATAGTCCAGGTTACGTTATCAAATCCAGGTGGGATTGTCACTGGGATACGATATAATGGTGTTGACAATTTGCTGGAAGTTCTCAACAAGGAGTCTAATAGAGGGTATGCGCCCCTAGCGATGAATAATTCTTATCTCTCCCTTTCTCACATCCACACACAATGTATTCGATAGACACGGTGAATTGGTTGACAGATTTGTCTTGCGGAGAACAGTATGTCGTACAGCTTATCATTAAGAAAGACAAAAACACACTTCTTACTCATTGTGGAGAAATCATAGGAAGCTCTCACTTTTTGAAGCCGTAAGCTGATTTTGTCTTTCAATTGAATGTTTAGGTATTGGGACCTCGTTTGGAGTGCGCCAGGAACCAAAGGGATCTTTGATGTGTATGACAATACTACTTTCTTTTGTAACTTCATGGTGTCTTTGGTATTATTTCAACAATTCGAATTCTCAATAAAGATTTATTCAAATGCATTCAAACTTTTTGGGTTTGATATTATATTTGGAGTGGTTTTTAAGTCACACCTGATCAGAAATAAACTGGTTGTTAAAGAGTTTGAAATTAAACTAGGAGTGGTTTTTATGTCGCCTGAGTAGAAGAAAAACAGTTGTCGAACCCCTCCATTTTTGGTTACATCATTACATGGTCTACTTGCAATCTTATCAGTTCCATTATTGCTCAAAAGATGATATTTTAAGCACACATGCAAACTCAAGATGTTATGTTATGGTTCAGGATTCAAGGAACGTGTTTTAAAGTTATAGTTCAAAATGAGGAACAGGTGGAGCTTTCTTTCACAAGAATGTGGGATCCTTCTCTAGAGGGAAAATTTGTCCCCTTAAATATTGACAAAAGGTCCTTGCTCTAGTTTTGTGTATCAGTTGGCTTCTTTTACTGATAGCTATAGGATTAAAATTTGTGGATGGTCAATTTCAGATTTATAATGCTCCGTGGTTCATCAGGCTTCTACTCTTACGGAATTTATGAACACTTAAATGGATGGCCAGATTTTGATCTCAGTGAAACAAGGATTACTTTCAAGCTAAGAAAAGACAAGTAAATTCTATCATTTTGACAAAAACGTCTGAGGCCTTTCTTTATGTTTCTCATTCTTTTGTACTTGTTTATTGTATTTGCATATCTAACACAAAATTTGTAGAACATTTTCTGGTGAAAAGGATAGTTACTGAATAATTTTATAGGATTTGCATATAATTTTGTCATCCCAAATATCAGTTTCTTTCACTAATATAGCCATATCAGTTGAGATGGTCTTGGTAGATAAATAGGAACTGTTATTTATTTTTGGATTTTCATCCACTTTAACAATGAAGTATGTAGGTTTCAATACATGGCTATGGCAGACAATAGACGAAGGATTCTTCCTTATCCAGAAGATCGGTTACCAGGAAGATGCCAAACCTTGGGCTATGCAGAAGCTGTCCTACTAACCAACCCCAAAGACCCACAATTGCAAGGAGAGGTATCCGTGCAAATGTTTCCTGACATTGTTTTTTATTTTTTGAAGCTTCCAATTGTATTTTACCTAGTAGTTTTTGCTTCTTCAGATGGCTTGAATGTTAGTTCCCACACTGAATTCGTTGGTACAAAAGTTTACGATGTGTCCCACTTGCGTGATTATATATTATTTTACATTATGGTTAAATTTAATTTCCCCCATGTGGTTTGGGGAATATTACTTTGCCACCATGTGGTTTAAACTTTGCCACTTTGCCCCTTAATACTTTCATTAACATATTTGTTATCTACTTAGAACACTTGTCTCTTTTATGGCTGTCAACTATGATAAACTTATTCATGCTATATTCCATTAAACTAAAAGGATTACATATAAGACATCTATTCCTAAATGACAAGGAGAACATTGTTTCTAGAAGAATAAAGGAATCTTCAACTGCTTTTTTGTAACTGGCATCAGTTAAAGTTTTAATATCATGAAACCATAGTGGCAAAATGCAGCTGAAACTAATCATTGGGGAGGATGGGGAAGGAGCTAAATTACACCCTTTAAATTTTGTATATCATTTTAGTAATCTGACGCCATAAAGCAATTTTGTCTCCACTTTCCAGAACAAAAATACATTCTTATAGAATTACTTTTGGGAAGACATTTCCATATTACAAAATAATTTCTTTCAACTGATCTAAACTACTTTCTATCTGAAAAAATTAATCAAAGTCCAAACACACAAGGAGTAGATGTAGATGTTTGATCTGGCAAGTTGACTGTCCACTAATTCATGTGGCTTGTTAAAAATGGGGTAGGATGATTTCCTTTGCATGGATTGTGTATGAACTCTTTCATTGGGTTTTTATTTGAATTGAAACTAATTCACAGGTGGATGACAAGTATCAGTATTCATGTGCAAACATGGATAATCGAGTCCATGGGTGGATATCTTTCAATCCACCAGTTGGATTCTGGCAGATCACACCTAGTGATGAGTTTCGTTCCGGTGGACCCCTTAAACAGAATTTGACCTCACACGTAGGCCCCACCACACTTGCAGTAAGTGAATGAATTTAGATTTTAGACCAAGATAAGAATTTCCTACAAGGCTATCATACTATGTTAACCCTTGTTGACATGTTTATTAAATTGGCATCATCAGATGTTTCTTAGTAGTCACTATGCGGGACAAGATTTGGTGCCTAAAATTAGAGGTGGTGAATCATGGAAGAAGGTTTTCGGTCCTGTATATATTTATCTCAATTCTGCAGCAGTCAGTGATGACCCACTTTGGTTATGGGAGGATGCAAAAATACAGGTTTGTGCATGTTTCTCTTGTGCTTTTGTTAGGAGGAATTTGGTGTATACAGTTGGATCTAGTAATTATCAGATAAAGGCTAATTTGAATTGATAATCAGATGATGAATGAAGTTCAAAGTTGGCCATATTATTTCCCAGCTTCAGAGGATTTTTTAAAATCGGATCAACGGGGCAACATCAGTGGCAGATTACTTGTCTTAGACAAGTAAGCATGCAAGATATTCCCAGTTTATTCTTGAGGGTTATATATTCTATTTTGCAATTTGTATCTCACGGTGTTTGGAGTACAACCAAACTTTCCTAATTCTATTCCAATTTTTTTTCCTAATTAAAATGCACTCTGCGATTTTGTTTCGGGCCAATGCTAGGTGTGGGGGTTACATACAAGCTACAACTTGTTTTATTAAAAGCTTTTAGTTATTTCTGTAATATGAAAAAAATAAGGTTGTCACTTTATTTTCTGGTGAGAAATTTAAAACAAATAAGTTGAATAATTTATCAACTGCTGCTTAGCAGCAGCAAGATTATGGTTGTTTAAATCTTGCATTGGCAAATTTTATTAAACTATTCTAATTGTAGGTACATCTGCACAGACTTAATATCAGCAAATGGAGCTTATGTTGGTCTGGCCCCACCTGGAGATGCAGGGTCATGGCAAAGAGAATGCAAGGTGCTCTTCCCACACTTGTGGATAACTATCATTTTAGTTGCATAGGCCGTATTTTTTTGTAGTTTGTACTCAGATAATTTCTTTTTATAACTTTTATCACCTTTGGGGCGATGCGAGGATGGATCTATGTGATTATGATCAAAGGGATCTCGCTCACCACGTGAGACGTCATCTTGTTTTTTATTTTATTTTGAAAAGCACAAATTATGAAAATCAATATAATTACAAGAATGCTATTGAGCGTTCCCAAAATAGCTCCTTACCAGAAGATTACTTAACTTTTTACTCCTAACAGGACTATCAATTCTGGACCAGAGCAGATGAGAATGGATTTTTTACTATTAGAAACGTACGTCCAGGCGACTATAACCTTTTTGCTTGGGTGCCTGGCTTTGTTGGGGACTACAAATTTGTAGATTTCATGAAGATAACGCCAGGTTCTTTAGCTTCGTCAAAGTTGAGTTTGTTTGCCATCTTGCAAAATAAAGTTGAGTTCTATGCTTAATAAACTTGGGATGCAGGTTCTTACACTGAATTAGGTGAACTTGTATACGAGCCTCCAAGAGATGGTCCCACATTGTGGGAAATAGGTATTCCTGATAGATCTGCTGCAGAATTTTATGCTCCTGATCCCAATCCCCAATATATGAATAGGCTTTTTATCAACCACCCAGACAGGTTAGCTCTGTTCTGTACTATTAGGGGCATATTACTCTGATCATTCTTAATTGAGTGATCAGATTTTCTTTGTTTTTCCATATGATGCTTAAATAGGTTTTGCTTAATTTTAAAACTATGCTGTATTATAGCACGAAATGATGAAAATGCTAAAATCTTTACCCAACTGTGCATTTTATCCTTGTACGTGTGATGGAAATATTTCATTGAGATATCAGTTTGTCTGTTCTTAGATTTTACCTTTTTTTGCTCAACTTGTAGGTTCAGGCAGTATGGACTGTGGGACAGGTATACAGAATTGTATCCTGCTACAGATTTGGTTTACACAGTTGGTGTTAATGACTATAGGAAGGACTGGTTTTATGCGCAGGCTCCGAGGTCTGATTTATGGATTATTGATTATTTGTATAATATGGGTACGTTACATGCCATGTACTAATTTTTCAAGCTTGTGCAATTGCAGGAAAAAAGAGGATAACACTCTCCAAGGGACAACTTGGCAAATCAAGTTCGAACTCAGTGGCGTGGTTCGGGGAAGTACATACAAACTGAGAGTTGCAATTGCATCTGCAACCTTAGCTGAATTGCAGGTAAACTCCCTTGCCTTTTTTTTCTCACATACACACCCTCATTGGTTGTGATATGTAAGTACTTCGTAGAATGTTGTGCTGACATTATGCATTGTCGTGAAGGTTAGAGTAAATGATCCCAATGCCGGGCGACCCTTATTTACCAGTGGATTAATTGGAAGGGACAACTCAATTGCAAGACTTGGAATTCATGGAATCTATTGGCTTTACAATGTGAGTATACCAGGTTCTCTTCTTATTGATGGCACAAATACCATATATTTTACGCAACCAAGATGCACCAGTCCCTTCCAAGGTATCATGTATGATTATATTCGTTTGGAAGGTCCACCTTGTGAAGGAATTTAAGTTAACTTTGAGACGAAAATGATACAAAGTATTTAGTGTATTTTCATCGTATCACAATATATTTATGAACATTGTATATGCGTACATCTTATATTTTTTTTTCTGTAATTTTTTGTTGTCGTTGTGTTTGTATTTGGATTTTGTTTGATATTAACAAACATTCCGATATACCTTCGCACACATGATAAATTAATAATTATATTTGATTTTTTGTTAGACTAAATCGTCCACACGTCAAGTAGCAAACGGATATAGGTTTTGAAAAACCGTTTTGAACGATGTGGAAGTTCACACCCTGGAATCTGAACCCCGCAGCCAGAAAGATAAAGTATGCATGTTTGGATTTTTGCGTTCTGGATTTTTTTTAAAATGTATTTTTTGCATTTCGATTTTTTTTTAAAAAATAAATACTTTTGAATTATATTTTTTGAATTCTGGATTTTAAATCCAGAAGAGAAAGTAATTTTGGAAATTTTGAAAAATAATAACTTTAATTTCGAAAATTTTGAAAGATAATAGCGTGGAAATTGAAATTGAAATTGATATGGTGTAAAACTTGCCTTAAGCTAACTGTTTATATTCACAATTACTCCCTGTGAACTTTATCTAAAATTAAATAATTTCGCACCTGTTAAAATTAATAGTTACATCCATTTAATACTCTTGATGTCATACAATATAGGAGTGTATTTTTAAAATTAGCCTTGATCATATTTATTGAAGATGGTTTCAGAATTAAATATAAGGGTATTTAAAAAAAAATATTAAATAGGGTTTTGATTTGAGCGTTGAAATCTGCTTATATTTGAATCCCATGAAATTACTCCTTTTTTTCTTATAAACGAGTCTAGAGGGAGTACTAGCTACATAGGTGAATATGGTTGATGCTAGTGTGTGGAGTGTGGCATTGTAGTAACGAGGCACTCAATATAGTTCGATTAGCCTACAAATGGTTACAAGAATCTACTACTGAATTTGGATAACTGAAAATTATCAGGAGATTGGGTTAGATTGTGCAAGTTAAATGTGCCTCAAATTGGACTATTTAGATGGAGAGCTTGCCAAAATCTGCTACCTACAAGAGTACAGTCGCAGAAAAAAGGTGCATCGTGTCCCATTACATTGCGACACAAATGTGAAAGTATTGGTGGCACGTGCTCCTAGGATTTCAACACATCCAATGCAGGTCTATGGCCGGTTATGCAATATATTTTGATACAGTCAGAAAGTTTTGTTGAAGTCATGTTTCAGTTAAGTGTGATCCCCACAAACAAAGTGTTTGTTGATATCGTAATGATTATGTTGAAATGAAAAACTCTGGGATAATAAAGCATGGTGTGTGAATTGTGCTATTTTTGAGGTTAGGGACTATATTGCAGAGTGGCTGCAAGCAACATCAGATGGTGATAGCCACCAAGAGGTACATTTAAATGCAATGTATGTTTCTCAAGAATCAACTAAAGAACTATTGAATTAGACTGTCAGATAGTTAGGTATGGATTGTGCTAGATATAATGGATGCATCTGAATATGGTGTTTCATTAGCACAGTGTAGCAATGTACTAACCACTGTCACAAGCTATAGAGTCAGTTCTGAGAAAACAAGAAAATTTAGTTGCTCAAACATTAGGTGGGGCATCTGCTTCGAATAATAGTTCTCAGTTTTTTAGTTTTTCTTATGTTTTGAATGGAATAACCTATTGTGGTTTATAAAAAAAAAACTTAAATTTAGTTATTTTTAATTGAGTTTGTAATAAAAGATTTTATTCTATTGATTATCTAAAATATTTTTTATTTTTATTAAATATTTTTTGATTTTTCAATCAACGGGATGACGCGATCATTATTTCTATTTTTTTCTCTCTAAATCGCATTCATTTTTAATTTTAGTTGACTAACAAGTTAAAAAGATTAGAAAGAAAAAAACAAAGTAATTGGTTGACTAGTTGAAAATGGAAAGATAAAAGTATGAATCATGTTATTTTGTCCATGACAAAAATCAAATAAAAAAGTATTTAAAAATAATAATAAAATATTTAATGGATAAAATTGTTTTAATACGACTTCATTGAAAATATCTATTGTAGTTTCTCAAATCAGCCCAATCACCTATTTAAAATCTTGAATGAAATGTCCATCATTTGTAAGGAATAGATAGGGAAAAACATCTAAGACACTGACAAGATTTAAAATAATATTATTTTACTATTTAATATTTAATAAAAGGGAAGTTTACCAAAGAAAAATATTTTTTAAATGGTGGTGGATGATTATCGATTTACTCCACGTTTACCTTTCCCGAGCAACAACTTTTGCATAACAAAACATCTACTTTCTTTCATTTTGAAAAATAGAAATAAATTTTATTTTCATAATTTAGGTTTATCTTATAAACGTTGGTTTAAAAGTGTACCTAAAATAACTTATCATTAAGCATTCGATTAAATAGCGTTTTAGATCTCCACAATTTACTTAAAATTAATTTTTGTTCCTACGTCTTAAACACATTTTTGTTCCTACGTCTTAAACACAATGCTTTAGACCTCATTTTTTAAATGAAGTGGATATCACGTGAGTGAGAACTACATTCATTAAGTTGAAGAAAATGACACGATTAAAAACCATTTTTTTTAAAATGACAAAACATGAGACACCTAAACCATATTTTATTCTTTAGCTGGTATTTGAATAAAAAAGAGAGAATTGAATATAGTCTTGAAATTTTCAAAAGAAGAATATTTGTTATAAATTAACTTTGATACTTGGAGAAAAGGATGGTGTTGAAAACAACATTGAATCACCTAATAAGAATAAGAAACGAAGGAAAGCAAAAGAAGGGTATATGGTGGTGATTGACTGTTTCTTCACTCGTACGCCATTATCTAAAAACCGTATACACCAAACTGTGGCGACCAAGTAAAGAGATTCAAAAGAATGCTTTCTCTCTAGGTCAAGGAACCTAGCTAAGCCAATGCATTTAAGCCCTCACACTATCCATTTTCTGTTGCCACATTGCTGAGTAGTATAACATAAGCACTCACTGTTTTTCTCCAAACTCTGCTTAAAACCAGCCATTACTACCATATACTCTTTCTTTGCATTATGAGATAAATATTCTGGCCATTCTCTTAAACTACTCTCAATCTGTGAGATTTTCATTGCTCACTTGTTCACTGCAAATACCACACCATGCCGTTACTGGGGGTGCAACTTACTATTCAAGATAATCATGTATTTAAAATTTTGTCTTATGTTTTTCCTTATTCCATCTTAATAAATATCCCAAGCAGTGTATGAAGTAGATGTTTATATTAAATTCTTTTTGATACGAGTGTTTGCTATGTTTTCAAAAATCAGCAGGAGTTTTGTTTCGTTTATATTTCTGAGAGTATGTTTGTTGCAAAATATGAATTTGGAAATGTATGCAGTATTGTCATTTTAATTGGAGTTTTAGAAAAATATACCTGGATATTCATTTTTAAGGAAAGTGATTGCATAATCTAATCAAACACATTTTAAATGTCCTAATAAAAAAGCATTCTTACTAATTATATTTTTTAGGATAGGATTCCTAGTTTTATCAGGCTTAAAAGTAACGAAAATTCATGTGCAGGTGGTGATGGAAAATGGCATACTAAAAGTCACCTTATCAAATCCTGGGGGAATTGTGACTGGAATACAGTATAATAACATCGACAACTTGCTTGAAGTTTTGAATGACGAATCAAACAGAGGGTATACATATATCATTCAGAAAGTTGTGTTCAATTTTACAGATTAAGGAACTTCGTTTGGTGTTCCTGGTAATAATATGCTTTCAACTTCATGTAGGTATTGGGACCTTGTTTGGAGCTCACCGACAAGTACATCAACCAGTGGTACATTTGATGTGTATGTCCTTCTTCTCTAATCTGTCTTTGTTTTGTTTGTACGACAAATTGATAGCTTAACGTTTCCTTAATTTCTTCTATCTACTATAACCGTGTTTATTCAAGAAATTAAAGTCACATACTGTGATACGTGACTGCAGCATCAAAGGAACAAAATTCCAAGTTATGGTTGAAAATGAGGACCAAGTTGAGTTATCCTTCACCAGGACGTGGGACATCTCTCTGGAGGGCAAGTTGGTTCCCTTAAATATTGACAAAAGGTGATTACTCAATAATTAGTGACAGCAACCATTGTTCATTGCATTGTTAATACATAACTACTATAAAGTTAATTAATAAATGAATGTGTGATTGTAGGTTCATAATGCTTCGTGGTTGTTCGGGCTTCTACTCCTATGCAATTTATGAGCACTTGGAGGAGTGGCCTGCTTTCAATCTTGACGAAACAAGAATTGCTTTCAAGCTTAGAAAAGACAAGTAGAGGCTTAACATTTTTATCAATGCTTCCAGTAATAATATTGTTATTCTTAATCTCAGAATATATGTGTCGTGTGCAGGTTCCATTATATGGCGATGGCTGATAATAGACAAAGAAACATGCCTCTTCCAGATGACAGATTACCACCTAAGGGCAAAGCCCTTGCCTACCCAGAAGCAGTTCTACTTCTCAATCCCATCCAACCAGAACTTAAGGGAGAGGTAACCAAATTTAGGTTGGGATATATATAGTAATCCACTGTTAAGTAGTTCACCATTTTCAATAAATGCACCCATTTTCCATGAGTATCATCAAATGAAAAGTGAAAAGGAAAGCATAGAAAGCAGGGTCATAATAGTCATTGTGATTGTTGGACATAAAACCGATTTTGTAAGATTGAATTAAACTTAAATTTCAATTCTTAATATGATATCAAAGTAAAGTTCAATTCTTAATATGATATCAAACTAGAGTAGAGAGTATTTGTTAGATTTATCATATCAATGTCATCCGCTATCGGATCACCATGATATATACACGTGCGAGTTGGTGTATCTCGGTTGTAAGATGAATTTCGTTTCCTTGATACTTAATATGATTAATCATAGAAAAAGTATATATTACTTAAAAAAAAAGACAAACGAATATTATTATTATTGTTTTGAATGTATGTAATTTATTTTGGGGATAATGGTTGGTGGAACTTATGTGTATAGGTGGATGACAAGTACCAATATTCATGCGACAACAAGGACAACAAAGTTCATGGATGGATCTGCATGGATCCTGCAGTGGGATTCTGGCTTATTACTCCCACCGATGAGTTTCGATCAGGTGGGCCCGTTAAACAAAACTTAACTTCTCATGTGGGCCCCACCACGCTTGCAGTAAGTGCTCTCACCAAGAAAACATAATCTGCAATGTTTCACAATTCCATGTGACAGTTACTTGTGTCTCAAACATCACTTCATTGTCTTTGCTAAAAAATAACGTAATCAGATGTTTCTGAGTGCACATTATGCTGGAGAGGATTTGGTGCCTAAGTTTAATGCTGGTGAGGCATGGAAGAAAGTTTTTGGTCCTGTTTTCATTTATTTAAATTCTTCCTATGATGGAGGTGACCCCCTTAAGCTATGGGATGATGCTAAACAACAGGTTTAATATTTACTTTCTCTAGCTAATATTAAACTACTTATAGCTTGATTTTATGGCATAGCTAACGTATGCTTAAGCAAACTTACAGATGTTGGTGGAAGTTCAAAGTTGGCCCTACAGTTTCCCTGAATCAGAGGACTTTGCTAAGTGGGACGAACGTGGTAATGTTAGTGGCAGGCTTTTGGTTAGAGAGAGGTGTGTCCTAATAAAATTTATTTAAGATTAATTACAGTATCTGGTAATGTTTTTCCATCTAATAGTATTGAATTAATTGTGAAGAGAGTCACCTAAACCTTGATATAGTGAAATTGATTGAGCTAAGTGAAAGTGCAATAAGATTTTCTTGTGTTGTGATAGTTTTATGCCCATTGAAAGCACATGTAATGTGTTAATCAGATTAACTCCAGTTTGCTATATATATATAGGTTTATAAACGATGACTATATCTCAGCAAAAGGTGCTTATGTTGGCTTGGCTCCACCAGGCGATGTGGGATCATGGCAAAGAGAATGCAAGGTGACTTGACGAGGAAAAATATGTTCACCAAATATGAGTGTGCATGTTCTAATTAGTATGCTTATTTAGCTAAGTTTTGTGTTTTATGAACTTTTATAGAAAGACCATTAGCTAACTGACATTACATTTTAATTGTTATCAGAATTATCAGTTTTGGGCTAAAGCAGACGATGATGGCTACTTCACCATCACCAATGTATGTGCAGGAGATTACAATGTTTACGCGTGGGTACCTGGTTTTATTGGTGACTATAAATATGATGTAGTTATGAACATAACAAAAGGTATAAGCAACAATTTTTTTTGTTTTTCTTTTTAAGCTACTGAGTTTTTTAATCGACTATTTTGCATTTTGTTTATGTGAAAATAGGCTGTGACATCGACCTTGGTGAGCTTGTGTATGAACCTCCTAGAGATGGTCCAACATTGTGGGAAATTGGCATTCCTGATCGAACAGCTGCTGAGTTCTATGTTCCTGACCCAAATCCCAAATATATCAACAAACTTTATGTTAATCATCCTGACAAGTTAGTCACCTTTGTGCTCATGCATACATTTCAACTTAAACTTCCAGCATGATAAGAAAATTCATTCTAGGACTGTTTTGAAAATTTAGTTTACAAATTACAGGGCAAGGTTTCTTTCTCATTATAAATTATGGTCATATTTCCAATGAAAAAGGCCTTTCCTATCAATGTATTCTAATTAAGTTTATTTTCAAAAGGCCAAAATTGATTCCATTAAACTGATTAATTTCAATCCCCATGTAAAAGCTTGTAAATATAACTGTTCCAATGGATCGTAATTGGCAGGTTTAGGCAATATGGGTTATGGGAGAGATATGCAGAACTCTACCCTGACAAAGACCTGATCTACACAATTGGTGTTAGTGACTACACCAAAGATTGGTTCTTTGCTCAAGTTACCAGGTACAAACAATGGGTTTTTCTTAACAAAGTGTGTTGCAATGTGTAACAGTGTATTGTTGGCTTTTACATTTTGCTCCCATTTTCAGGAAGAAAGATGACAACACATTTCAAGGAACCACATGGCAGATCAAGTTTGAGCTTGATAAGGTGAACAAAAGCAGCAGCTATAAACTGCGGGTGGCTTTGGCATCTGCAACATTATCTGAATTTCAGGTGCATTATTTCTTAAGTTCATTAGTCTAATTAAGTTTTATAATCTTAACCTATATTAATTAATATTTTCTACAATTTTTAGGTTCGAGTAAATAATCCAAAGGGTCCTCGTCCTCTATTTTCAAGTGGGTTGATAGGAAGGGATAACTCGATCGCAAGGCATGGAATTCATGGACTGTATTGGCTTTACAATGTAGACATACCAGGAACTCAATTTGTTGAAGGAGATAACACAATCTTTTTGACACAGACCAGAGGCAACAGTCCATTTCAGGCAATTATGTATGATTATATTCGTTTGGAAGCTCCACCATCAACCTTCAATAACACAAACTCATAAATTTTCTGTTTAATTAACCTTTTCTAATCAAATCCCACGAATAAATACTGGGAATAAAGAATGGAGCCTCTGAAATACTGAAAAGTTCAGTTTCTTTGTAGCTTCTACTTGTTTGTAGTTTCTCATGTAATGAAATTTGTACAAGAACTTCATGTTTAATTTTAATTATAAAGGATTAGGACTGTTATCATCTTTTGCTTCATGGTTATAGCATCTTACACCTGGAGGAAATGGTGCAGTATCTAATATTTTATCATTAACACTACTCTATCAAATTTTCAGTGCAAAATAATGAAAAAAAATAAAATATATATAATATTTTTGTTTGTTGAAGTAGTTTGTTAATATTTTACTCTATACTACATTTGATGTTGTTTAATATTTCTCATTTTGCACTATAATGAAAGTTTACTTATGCTTTAAATAATAAAATATAAATAAGTTTTTCATTTGCCTGAAATGTTATAAATATAATCTATTTGATAAAAAAATTCAATTCATTAATTTGTATAACATCCTTCTAAAAAAATATATCTAGTATCATCTTACATCCCCTTTAACTGAAAAAGTTATTATTACTTCTTCAAACACTCTAATATTTTTTTTTTACAATTTTAAATTAACATAAATTGGTAATAATCCTTTGTTTAAATGGACAGAGTAATCGTGAATTACTTACTATAAACCCCCCCTTTATGTGTTCACTTTTTAAAAATAAAAAACTGTTTAAATCAAACAATTTATAATTGTTTTATCCAGTAGAAGTTTGACTGTCATCAAATGTGGCTGTCACGTATTATTTAATAGATTCATAAATCTCAACAAAGAATAGTTCATAAAATAAAACTAGTCAAAATTTTTATAAGAACTCAAACAAAAAAGTTAAAAAAGTTTAGTCAGAAAAAACATATATAAACCCAACATTTATTATACTGTTGTGATCAATAAATGTTTTCAAATACATTTACTATAACAAGATCTGGACTTTACATAGATACAAATTTATCAAATGGCAACGTTCATCTTGCGTCTTGATAAAAAAAAATAACTTCCCATGAATGCACAGTCAATTGTTAACACTTTGACGCTACCAGCGTCGACTAAATCGATAATAAAGAAAACATCATATATAAACATAAATTAATTATGTGAACATGTAAATAACTTTAAAATTTATGTATTTATTGATAGATAACTATTATTAAGTTGATATTAAATATAATATATTTTTAATATTAATATTAATTTTAATTTATGTTAATCTGATTTACATTAATGAAAAAAATTTAAAAAAAGTTATCTCCAATAAAATAAAATATATATAAAAGATAAAAAATTATATTGGATAAAACGGATGAGGAAATAAGTATGAATAAAAAAATATGAACGAAGGAAATAAGGAAAAAAAGTATGAATAAAAAAAATGTGTGTAGATGAAAATGGATGAGAATAAAATATGAGTGTAAATGAAAAAAAAAAATATGGGTTAAGAAGATGAGTCTAAAAAGATTTTACATGTGAAACAAATTATAATTAAGTAGATTTATTATTTTCTTAAAATATAAATATTTAGATAAAAATTAGCATAAAGATATATTATATGCCATTTCTTATTAATTTTAAAAGAATTCAAAATATAATAGTGCATGTTTAGACACTAAACACATTCTTTTACAAAAAAAATGCAAAATAATAATACAATATGAACCGACCCGTCTCCGGGTGTTGACCAAGGTCAAAGTCAAACGTACGGTGGGACCCACCAAGGGGCCCCAAGGAGGAAAGTCAGTGTGTTGACCGCTTTGGGCGTCGCCAGGCATGGGCGTCGCCAGGCATGGGCGTCGCCAGGCATGGGCGTCGTCAGGTTTGGGCTTCGCCAGGTTTGGGCTTCGCCAGGTTTGAGCGTTGCCAGGTTTGGGCATCGAAAGGTTGAAGCGTCTCCCACCCTAAGGGCACGACCTGTTATTCTGAGAGTATGTTTCGGCACGGATGGTGACACCCCCCAATACCCACAGGTAGGGAACACCGTGGAGGGGGCGTCCAGTGAGAGACCACGGTACGGACGAGGAGGCCTCGGGCCCCGGTACCTCAAAACAGTAATAAGGGAAAGAGAAAGGTGGCTTCAAGGCCATATCCCCAATACCAGTAGGGAGTAACCTGACTCGTGAAGTACCCACGCCACCTCTGGAGAATCCTTGGGATAGATACGACCCGGGAAAGGGCCACGCCCAGGGGTAATCCATGTGTCTGGTACGAGAGGAAGGCCGATACACTCCCAGGGCGAGTGACTAAAGGTTGGGGCGCATGAGTTGGCACCCAAGTAGTCACCCCTTACGCCAGATGCACTTCGAGGAAGGAAGACTTACACGCTGGGATTTCCCTTAGTTGGGTTACAACATTGTAAGGCCTTCCACGTGGAGTTGCGATTAAGTCAGAAAAGCATGTGGTAGTAAGCACTGAAACCCAAGGTATATAAGCTTCTCTGAAAGCTTAGTGAGGTACGTTTTTACACGTTTTACACATTCTTATACACACTCTGATCATTTGGCTCGCTTACGCACTGTACGCACGAGTGATTAGAGAGAGAGAAGTTAGTTACAATTCAATTACGCGCCTTCAGAGCATTCAGTTACGGTGCTTTGATACAAAGGTGTTTGGTGTTTCCTGCTTGCTGACTTGATCGTCAGAGTGCAAACAGCCGCGAGGGCGCCCTTTGTTCTCTCTGTTTCAGGTACTCACGGCAGTGTAGGGTGAAGATCTGGAACTAAGACGAAGGTTTCCTTGTTACGCGAGTCGCTTAGCGCGCGTCGAAGCACGTTCTGGTCAACCGGCAGGAACATTTGGCGCCCACCGTGGGGCAGATCTAAAACATCAAGTCTCACTGCAAGTGTTCAGAGGTTCAGTAGCAGCTTTCGAGGGAGTTTTTAAGGAATCTTGCAAGATCCACCGTTTATTGTGAAGCGTACGCAGTTTTCACCGATTGCTTTCGGTCTAGTTCAAGTTTTCGTTGTTCGTTGTTGAAGTTTGGTGTAGTTCACCGATCATCGTGGAAGTTTGCTCAGTTCCACCGTTGCTCGTGGTTTGTTCGTGGTTCAGCTCAGTTTTCACCGATTGTTTCTTCAGTTCAGTTCAGTTTCCACCGTTTCTTTCGGTCTTGATCATTTTCAACCGTTCGTTCTTAAGTTTTCTTGAGTTTCTACCGCTCGTCCCTCTTTCCGTTCGTTTTCACCGAAAGATTTGTCAAGAACCACCGTTACAGCTCGAAGATTTCCAAAGAAACTGCAAGAAATGAGGATAACAAGGCAAAGTTCGACGCGCGCTGAGAGTGGAGACATGACCAAGCAGCAGGTCATGGATATGATGCAAGGCTTGGAGGAGGCGATGGCGGCATCAAAGGTAGAACAAGAGCGCATGCAGGCGGATCTCGCTGCGTCACAAGCAAGGAATGAAGAGTAATGTCGTACGAATGAGGAGTTACACCGCGGGTTGCGCAACCACTCAGGGCTACGTGAAGCAGATGATCGTGAATGCTTCACACCACCGAGGGAGTTCTCCACACCATTCTCGCCGTCGATCATGGAGGCGGTGATCCCCCACACGTTCGTAGGTCCCAAAGTGACGTTCACGGGAATGGAGGATCCCAAGGCGCATCTCACTACGTTCTACTACTCCATTTTGTTGAGGAGTGTAGACGCAAATGCGTTGACATTCAATACCTTTTTTGAGAAAAAAATTACACATTGAAATAAATTCCAATTCGTTGTCAACGCAGATGGTTTTAATAGATTCCTGAAATTGATTTTGTGCAAAAGTAATTAATAATTCTAAGAGATGTTGGGTTTCAGACTTGTGAAGTACATCTAGTATAGTTATCGACTATACTGAGAAAAAAACGTTTTCCAAAATGAGTTGGGGTTTTATGAGGACCCCAAATGTCACAATGCAATAGATTCAATGGAGAATGAGATTTTATTGTGCTTAAAGGAAATGGTAGCCTTGTCTGTTTAGCTTTGGGACAAATACTACA